>Ga0335395_10000012_pt1 | contig 202299 bp, 161 predicted proteins | sample MAT02_FD_205744 | JGI IMG/M metagenome (GOLD analysis project Ga0335395, IMG submission 205744) | Freshwater microbial communities from Lake Fryxell liftoff mats and glacier meltwater in Antarctica - MAT-02 (spades assembly) (version 2) ...
ATCTTTTCGTCGGCTCCGAAGACGCCGGCACCTGGTGCGCCATCATGTACAGCCTCATCGAAAGCGCCCGACTCAGCAATCTCGACGTCCGCACCTACCTCGCCCGCGCCGTCGCCGGTATCCACGCCGGCGAAGATCCAGCCACGCTGACCCCGGCCGCATTACGTGAAATGATGCCCGCCGCTCTTGGGTAATCGGGTCACCGAACGGTTACTGAAAGACGGCATCCGGCGGTTGGTGAATCCCGCATCTGGCCTCGACGTGCGCGTCACTAGACCATTCACGAGTCCCGAATAATTCCGCTGCCTTCTCCCGTTTCTCCGTTCCTCTTGTTCAATTCTCTCCATACCCCGATAGTCCCATGATCACCATTGACGGTTCCCAAGGCGAAGGCGGTGGCCAGATCCTGCGCACGTCGCTCGCTCTCGCGGCGATCACCGGAACGCCGGTGACGATTGAGCGCATTCGTGCCAAGCGGCCAAAGCCAGGACTGCAACGTCAGCATCTGGTGGCGGTGTTGGCGGCAGCGCGCGTTAGCGGCGGCCACGTAGAGGGGGCAGAACTGGGCAGTCGAGCCCTGACTTTTCAACCGCAGAAAGCGACGGCTGGGGATTGGCATTTCGACATCGGTTCGGCGGGGAGCTGCACCCTGGTCCTGCAAACTATTTTGCCGATTTTATTGCATGCCGAGGGCACTTCGACCGTGACTATCACTGGTGGCACCCACAACGGCATGGCACCGCCGGTCGAATTTTTGGCAGAATCATTTTTGCCAGCACTGCATCGTGTTGGTATCAGCGCAACCATTGAATTGCAACGTCATGGATTTTATCCGGCAGGCGGCGGCTCGATTTTCGCCACGATCCAGCCGGGAGTGGGTACGGTTCCGTTCGACGTCTTAGAACGCGGAAAAACCATCGGTCGCCAAGCGGAAATACTGATCGCCAATCTGCCAGCGCATGTCGCCAACCGTGAGGCCATGGCGTTTAAACATGGCCTCCATTGGAGCCACAGCGAAGTCGACGAGCGAGAAGTCCCAGCCGACGGTCCAGGCAATGCCCTCATCGCGCGCCTACGATTCTCGAATGGCACCACCGTGGTCAGTGCCTTCGGTGAACTGAGGAAGTCGGCGGAAAAAGTTGCAGAAGAGGCGAGTCAACAGATTCGCCGCCATCTGGAAGCCTACGTGCCGGTGTGTGAACACTTGGCCGATCAATTATTGCTGCCGCTAGCCCTGGGTGCCGGTGGCCGCTTCCGGACCGTGAAACCAAGTGAACACACCGTCAGCAATACGGCGGTGATGAGGCAATTTCTTGGTGATGTGGTGACGATGGAGCAGCAGGGGGCCGATGATTGGTTGGTCACGGTGCACGGAAGGCAGCGACAAACTGGCATGTAACTCCGTTCACGGCAGTCGATGATCTATCTCTATTTGTTGCCGGACACGGTCATTGAGATCTCAAGCCGGTTACCTGCTTGCACGGCAGCTTTTCAGGCAGAGGGGTTACTCGGGCCGGCGCAGGGTCCAGGTGCTCATCACGCGCAGGTCTTCCACCAAAGTGGTCTTTAATGGATCGATGCGGGTGGCGTGCCAGCGTTTTTCACAGCTTTGAATATCTGCGAGGGTCGGTCGATAGGTGAATTGGGCCGCGACAGTAGGCAGGGCAATACGGGTCGATAAGCGGGCGAGAAAAACCCCGCCCGGTTTAAGGCGTTCCCAGCAGGCATCAGCCCACTGGTGAAAACTGTTCTGGTCCGGCGCGAAATGCAGAACGGCAATACACAGCACGGCATCGAAGCATTCCGTTATCCCCAGATCAGGAAGGGCGCCGACGTGGCAGCTATGGGTGCCCGGCGCCTGAGCCAGGCGCTGCACACACCCAGCGAGGGCGGCGTGATCAGCATCGACGGCAGTGATAGATGCGCCCGCCTGGGCGAGAAAGGGCAGGTTGCGCCCGCCTCCGCAACCGATGTCGATGACGCTGGCGTCCGCGCGAATGATCCCGCGCATAACAAAGTCGAGCAGATATATGTCAACGCCAACCAGCGTTGACCACGCAGCGGGGATTCCCATGGCGGCATTCTGTGCGCCCTGCGGCGGGCCCTAGAGGGAATTCCCATTCGGACGTGGAATCATGGACGCGCTTGCAGATGCCGGGGGTCGCCCCTGCCCCTGCCCCTGCCCCTAACGGCCATCCCGGCGCCGCCTTTCGCTGGGCAGAGCGTTACCCTTCCATCTCCGCACCTGCCATCGGTCCCGGCAAGCCGGCAACCACCTCAGCATCAGAGCGGTCGGGATTGATGCAGTCGGCAATAATGTGGTCGGCCAATTCGCCCAGGTATTCGGTGAGAACGGCATTCATCTCCACATATTCCGGCCACAGATCGGTGCTCACCGCGCGCTTGCCGATACGAATGCACACCGAGGTCCGGCGCATGCGCGGATAGCGGTAGGGTTTGAAACCTTTCGAGCGGCAGAGCGCGAGAAACAGGCGCAGCGACCACGGATTTCTCAACGAGAAACGGAATTCTACGGGCGGATCGGCTACCGAGGGTGCCGGCGACACGCCGTCAATGCGCTGTTGCAGCCGCTCTATCGCCGCCTGCGCGGCAACACGTTCACCAGGCGTAGTGGCGCCAGCAAACAGGCTCTTGATCTTGGCCAGCTTGTCACGGATTTGTTGTTCGTCAGTCATTTGGGGAGCTCGTGCTGAATGCGCTTCGACCTTGGTGTGGATGAGGGTAGACGATTTCGGGATGAGACAAGGAAAGCCACTCCCAACAAACGCCGAACGAAAAACGTCAGGCCCTTTCCTTGCCCGCCTATTTCCTACCGTGTTGTCCCATGACCTCGCCTATCACCCCCGCCGTCGTCGCCCGTGCCGACGCGATCCTCGCTCACATGACCCTCGCCGAGCAGGTTTCGCGCTGCCATGCGGGGTCGAAGTTCGCGGTGGGGGCGCTTCCGCGATTGGGCCTGCCAGAGTGGACCATGTCGGATGGGCCGCACGGGGTGCGACGCGAGATTAATCGCGATAGCTGGGACTTTGTCGAAGGTTACGACGACGAGGCCACGTACTTGCCCACCGGCAGCGCCTTGGCGGCAACCTGGAATCCCGAGATGGCACGTCTGCATGGCCAGGTGCTGGGCGCCGAGGCTCGCGCACGGGGCAAGGACATTATCCTTGGGCCCGGTATCAATCTGGTGCGCACGCCCCTGTGCGGCCGCAATTTCGAGTACTACAGCGAGGATCCGTATCTGATTGCCGAGCTGGTGGTGCCCGCCATCCACGGCATCCAGAGCCAGGGCGTGGCCGCCTGCGTCAAACATTTTGCCTGCAACAACCAAGAGCTCGATCGCAATGGCGTCGATGCCCGCATCGACGAACGCACGCTGCGTGAGCTCTACCTCCCCGGTTTCGAAGCCGCAGTGGTACGCGGCGGGGTGCTGACGGTGATGGGCGCGTACAACCTGGTTCGTGGCCAGCACGCGTGTCATCACGAGCATCTCAATAATCGCATTCTCAAAGGCGAGTGGGGTTTCCAGGGCACGGTGATCAGCGACTGGGGCGGCACCTATTCGACCTATCAGGCGGCGCGATTCGGCTTGGATGTGGAGATGGGCACCAGCGAGAATTGGGACGCCTACCATCTCGCCCGGCCTTTCCGTGAGGCGATCGAAGCCGGTCACCTCGATCCGGCCCTGGCGGCGGACAAGGCCCGCCGCGTGCTGCGAGTCATGGTCGCCACCGGCGTTCTTGATCCCGGCACGCGCCCGCCCGGTGCGCGCAATACTCCTGAACACAGCGCCATCGCGCGGCAGATTGCGCGCGAAGCCATGGTGTTGCTGAAGAATGACGGCGGCGTGCTACCCCTGCGGGACATGAAACGTTTGCTGGTCGTCGGCGAAAACGCCGCCATCGCCCATCATGCCGGCGGCTTCAGTTCTGGCGTGCGCGCCAAGTATGAGGTCACCCCGTTGGCGGGCCTGCAGGCAGCGCTGGGTGATCGGGTCGAGATCACGTATGTGACGGGCTATCCCGATGCCAGCGCTGGCAGTGACCTTGATCCCGCCCACTTGGCTCTGGCGGATGCCCAAGCGGGCACCCGTGGCTGGACGGTGACTTATTTCGACAATCCCCATGGCCAGGGCGCACCGCAGGCCACCCGGCCGGTGGAAAAGGTCGACCTGGATTGGCGCAGTGGTCGGCCCTACTCATTTTTGCAGGGCCGCGACTGCGCCGTGCACTACCGCACGGTGTTCACCCCCGCGGTGGGCGGTACCTATCGCTTCATCCTGCACGGTGCGAATCGTGCCGGCCTGCGGGTCGCCGACAGACAGGTCACGCTGTGCTGGGAACAAGGTGGCCCGGACGTAGTCAGCGCGGAAGTTGAGCTGGTCGCGGGTCAGCCGGTGCCGCTGTACATCGGCTTTCGGCCGCAGGCCGACGATATCGGCAACACCCTGCGCCTGGGCGTGATTGCTCCGGGTGCCAGTGCCCCCAGCAGCAGCGCCAGCGCCGGAATAGTCGAGGTCCTGGCGGCAGCGCGGGCGGCCGACGCAGTGGTTTTTGTCGGCGGCCTGACGCATCAAGACGACACCGAAGGCAACGACCGCCGCACGCTCACGCTACCCCATGGTCAAGACGACCTCATTGTCGCCTTGGCGGCAGCGAATGCGCGTCTCGCGGTGGTGCTGATGGGTGGCTCGCCCATGGCGATGCCGTGGCTCGACCGCGTCCCGGCCGTGCTGCTGACGTGGTACGCCGGCAGCGAAGGCGGTAACGCCCTGGCAGACTTGCTCACTGGCTCGGCGTGCCCCAGCGGCAAGCTGCCCTTCACGTTTCCGAAGCGCCTGCAGGACTGCCCAGCCCACGCCCTTGACGACTATCGCTCTGGCGTGTGCGAATACCGCGAAGGCGTCTTCACCGGCTATCGCTGGTACGATGCCAAGGACATCGAGCCGCTGTTTTGTTTCGGCCACGGGCTGTCCTACACCACGTTCGCCTACGACGCTTTGCAGATCAGCAACACCAGCGATGTCGTCACCGTGCAGTGCCGCCTAACCAATACCGGCAGCGTCCCCGGCGCCGAAGTGGTGCAGTGCTACGTTGGCGACGATCAGGCCAGCCTGCCACGTCCCCGGTGCGAATTGAAAGGCTTCACCAAAGTCCAGCTCCAGCCCGGCGAATCGCGCACCATCAGCTTCACCCTGGACGCACGGGCCTTCTCGTTCTGGGACGAGGTCGCCAATGACTGGCGCCTGGAGCCAGGCACCTTCACCATCAGCGTGGGCGCCTCTTCGCGCGATCTGCGTCTGCAGGGTACGTGTAGGCGGTGACGGAGTTGGCCCGGGGTGTATGGTCCGTTTATTCACGGTCGCCTATACGGAGTATTCTACCTGCATTTATTGAGCGATGAGCGCAGCCATTGCCCTTGAAAAGTGATCGTCAGAATGCGGTGAAGCTTTAAGACGCGTGAAAATGCTGCCGTTATCGCACGGTTTTCCCGTATGCGTTTGGTGAGGGATGGTATCCGGTCCGTTCACCAAGGGTGCAATTCAATCGCCCTGTACCGCCTTCGAGAGGCGGTACATTGCATTCCCTGATAATGAATAATCGCCCCACGCTTCGGGGTTGGGCCGGCTTTTATTTAATCTATAAGTGGGTGAATGGAGTAATGGCGGCATAAACACAAAGCCCTTGTTGCAACCGAAGTCACAACAAGTGCTTACTGGTGGAGGAATCGAGAATCGACGCGAAACCGCTCAATTTCAGCGTGAATACAGACTTATCGCGAGATCGGCAGGGTCGCAAGGCGCTGATCGTGGCACCCCTCTCTGATCAAAACATTCCAAGCAGCTTCCCGCTGATAATGCCGCAGAATTCCACCCAATCGCGAGGTGTAGATGACCGGTCCATCGGCTGTGGCATTTCTGTAAGCGTTCAGCCGCCAGAACTAGAAGCCCGGCTGGTGCCCATGGAGACTGTGCGCTGGAGTCTCCATGTCAGACGCAGCATCCGACGATTCGTTTGCATTGAGCCCCTCAGCGTCCGCATCGCTGCCCACGGAGCCCCTGGATGAGGGCGGCGGGCGCGCCTTGGTGGAAGCGTGGCTGGCATCCGGCCTGACGGGGGCGGCATATTGCCGACAGGTGGGGCTACGTCCCCAATGGCTGCATTCCTGGCGTGAACGGCTGGGGTATCCGATCAAAGTGGTGGGCCACGGACCACCTCGGAAAGGAGCGTCGTCGTCTTCGTCGGACGCACGACCGTGGTCACCCGAATGGTGCGGGCCTCGGCATCAGGATCCATATCCCGGCGACAGGTGCCTGCCTCGCGTACGGCGAGCTCAACCGGCGCCGGGCCCGGAACGCCGATTGATGGACCACTTGCCCCCGCCCACTGTCGGCACACCCAGCGGCTGAAGACGATGAAGCCCGGTCGTCGCCGCCGTGCTCGGAGCCGCCACGCGGAGCGGACAAGGACCCGCACGTAGCCGACTAGGATGATTGCCCAGATCAGCACCAGCGCGAACGGGATCGGGTCCATACGGGTGTCCTTTGCGAGAGCAGGCGGGCACCGCGCAGGAGGCGACGGACCACGCGTTGAGGATAGCTCGTCCATGGGTGCGGGAAGCGGCGAGGTACCAGCTAGGCGAGCGCCAGGGATGCAGTGAAGTTGGGCATGGGTAGTGAATTCACCTTAAATTTTATCGGGGTGATGGTCCGGCGGTGATTCGACATGGTGGCGGTGATTTTTGCGCAGGACGGATCATGGACCGGGCTGTTCACTGCGATAGCGTCGGTAGTCATGAATGCTTGAGGTGCACCCCTGACACCCTGCGTCCTTTGTGATTGATCGCCGCTCCGGGATGCGGTCTCATTCCTGAAACAACGTTCCGTGGCGCTGCCCGCCGCAGCGTACCGTCCTTGCGGACTGCCGCTGTCTACATCCGCTTCTCGCGCTGGAGTCGAAATGAAATCCTCTACACTTGGCTCCACTCGCCGCAAGTCCACTTCAAAAGGCAAGGCTATCGCTCTGAGCAAGACGGAGCCAGAGACTGAAATGGGCACCGGGACGAACGTCGAGACCTTGCGCGCCTTATCGGCGAAGATCTATCTTGGCACATTGACCGCAGCTGATGTCGCCGAGGCTTTCGGTTTAACCGTCGGCGTCATCCAGAATATGCGCGATGATAGTGCGAATCAGGCATCGTTTCCGCAGATATGCGATTATTGGAAGGTCCGGCACGCGATCAGGGAGGATCTTCGGACGTATCTCCGAATTCTGCCTGTCAGTCCCAGCTTTACTCGCGTCGATCTGTCGGTGGTAGCTCAGCTGGCGCACATATCCGAGGGCGAGGAATTTACCCGATTCTGTAAAGTAAACGCATGCAGCGTGACGCGCATGGGGAGGCTGTGTGATCTGTTCCGCAGTGGAGGTTTCGTCTCCGCCCCGGGGCGAAAGAGGTTGGGCAAAGCAAAGACGGGTCCAACGCACACCGGCACCCAGGTTCTCAAGGACCTCCACCTCCCCACGTTGCAGCGCTGTACGACCTTTGGGGAAAAGCACGTTATTCTCATCGCGGATCTCCTTGCCGCCGGGTGTAAGCCGATCGAAGTGACCAAGCTCATAAGCGGGCAACATTCCAGGCAGGTCGCAAGCAATGTCTGGATCGTCGCGACGGCCATTCGGTATGGTCGGTCCTGGAGTCGGCATCCGAACCACGATCGAATCCAGGCGGTTGTGGAAAAGGCGACCAAGGAGGGCACTTTGGGAAAGGTCGACTGGCTTGAGTTGAGCCGATTAGCGCGGGTTATGGATGCGGATTGAGCAGCAGGGAAATAGCGGTTAAAATCGAAGCCAAATCTTCCCCTTGCTGTAAGCGGAGGGCAGTGCTTAACCCCCACTGCGGGAGACTGAATCATTGCTGGGCTATGCGGTCGCCGGAAGCTGAAAGAGGTCCTCCGACCGAAACGGCACCGTGATCGAGTGCGCCTACTCTAAAAAACACCCCCGGCGAAAGGCCGAGGGTGTTTATATTCTGGTGGAGGCGCCGGGAATCGAACCCGGGTCCGGAATGATACGCGCGGGGCGTCTACATGCGTAGGCGATAAATGCGAGTCTCGCTCGTGGTGTAGGCCATCGCCAGCCAGTCCCACAAGCCAGTTCGGCGGGTCTCGCCGAGGGTAACCAAACCACTCCCTCGGCCAGTCGATGAGCTGAGTGGCCTGTCCTAGTCATCGACGCCCAGGACAGGCCGCGTCGTTCAAGCTACCTTAGGCAGCGAGAGCGACGGCGTACTCGACGTGATCGTCGGCACTTGTGTTTTTGCGGGTTTTTACGTGGCCACCCGCACCACGGCATGCGGCAGACCGCCGTTGTCGTTCCGTCGAGACCTGTTCGCCCCCTTCCATGGGTGAATTGTCGGGCCCGGAGACAGGTGGGCAAGTCATGGTCGGGCGATCCTTGCTCATGACGAACGGGGATCATGAAGCGGTTTCGGAGGAGGGGGAAAGAGGAAGATGAGAAGGAGACGGGGTCGAGGCTGCCCAAATGGCAGCGAGGCAGCGGATGCGTGATTGGAAGCGGTCCCGCCATTGGCATGATCGCAGGCATGCTCTGGATTCGCGTGGTGTTTGTCGTCCTGTTCGGCTTTGCCTGGGCGGCTCTGGCCGAGGAGCCGGCCGCCGTTGTTGCCCCGGATTCAACGCCAGCGCCGGTGGTAGCAGTGCATGTGGATAGGTCTGAAGTAGCCGCCGAGTATCGCATCCGGCCTGGGGATTTGATCCGCATGGTGGTCTATGACAATCCGGATCTCACCACTCAATTTCGGGTTCCAGTGAGTGGGCAGGTGGTGTTGCCATTAATTGGTGGGGTGGCGGATGTGATACAGATGCCGATCAGTGAACTTACCGCCGAGTTGCATAAGGAATATGCAGACGGTTTTCTGCGTCATCCGCAGCTCACGGTGGAAGTAATTGAGTATGCCCACACGGGTGTGTATGTGGTGGGTGCAGTGGTACGTTCGGGCCTCGTCCGCTTGGTTCCTGGCCAAAAATTGACGGTCCTACAGGCTATCGGCGAGGCAGGCGGTTGGGCTCCAGAGGCAAATCAGGCAGCAGCGCAGGTGATCAGCGACGCGGCGACGGGTCTCGCGGCGATCCAGGTTGGCCTGAATCCAGATGGAAAGGCGTTTATGAATCCGTTGCTGAGCCCAGGCGATGTGGTGATCATACCGCGTGCAGATCGCGTTTATGTGCTTGGCCGGGTGAAAGAGCCGGGGGCCCTCGTGCTTCCCGCCCAGGGGCAATTGACGGTGTCGAAAGCAATCACCATGTCCGGCGGACTCGAGCGCTTTGCGCGTGATTCCGAGGTGCAATTATTGCGCGAAGGGCAACCCTCGGTGGAGGTTAATGTCAACGCCATCCTCGCGGGTCAGAAATCAGTCGAGGACCCTTTATTGTCGCCAGGCGACACCGTGTTCGTACCTGAGCGCCGCTTCTGACGATTGCAGGAAGCTCGCGGGGTCAGAAGACCAGCAGCGCTTGGAGGGAGGTGCCGATACGCCAAAAGTCCGGCGCAATCCGGCTATCGCTTTCCGTGCCGACGAGGTACCAACGCAGAATTCCACCATGATCCAGGTGGAAATCGAGCTTGGTTTGGACCGCCCATTCCGTGCGCTCCTCCTGGTCATGAAGGTCGACGTGCAGATGGGCGATCTGCACCTGCAATCGCCACCGCTCTGGAAAGCGATGGGTCCATGACGGCATGATCTGGGTCATGGTTGCGACATTGGCGCCCAATCCCAGGTCGGTGTATCGCCGGAGTTGCAGTTCCAGAGTGCTGCCTTCCCGGTAATCCCAACCGACCGCAAGGTGGAATTCAGGTTCGAGGACTGTCGCGTCATCCCACGCCGGATCGCCCTGAAAATTATCGGAGAAGCGCCAGTATGCCAAACCCAAGCCAGCATCAATGGTGGTCAGTTCGCTTGGTTGAAGTGCCACCGTGGCGGTGAGGCGGGCAACGGCTCCGTCCTGGTACCGTCCGGGATGAAGTCGTTCAATGATGCGCCCTTCGGCGCGGAAATCCCAGGTCTGGCGGGTCCCCAGTGTTCGTAGATAATTCGCGATGAGGGCGGCGCCGCGGAGATCCGCCTCGGCACCGGAATGATAGGGGGTGTCCTCCTGCATTCGTTGTTGGAGAACCTGTGGCATGACAGAGATGGTGGCTGCAGGTCCTTCCCAGGTCACATGATCCAGGACTACGATGTCGGCACGCCGGTACGGTTTACCGATCTGGACCAGGTCGACTTGATCAATGGCCACTGCGGCTTCTATACGGTTCGAGATAGTTGGCATGGTGGCCAGCCATTCACCGCGCAAGCCACCGACGGGATCACCGGTTCCATCATAACTGGATGTCGAAATTCCGCCCACCGCGTCCAAGGTCAGGCGTTGATCCGGCACCGGAGCCCAGCGCGTTTCCACGGAGCCGATAAGACTGGCAGTGAGTTCGTTGTAGGTGCCGAGTTCCTCATCCCAATGGCGCTGCGCACTGGTGGTCAGAATTGCTTTCCCGAGGATCCGTACCGTATCGTTGCGATAGCGAAAATTTGCGCCGGGATGGACATAAATTTCTGCGATGCGTGCCACTTCGGGCATGACCTCGTCGACCCCATGCAGCCAGCACAGGCTCATGCACCAACAACCCGCTGCACGCAGGGGCCCGATCATGACTCGCGCCGTCTGTGGCCATAGGCGGCACGCAACAAAAGCGACACTCCGACGGGTAGGCATTCCATGAGATACCGTCGTATCAATCGTCGCGGTTCATGCAGCATGCGATGCAACCATTCTAGTCCGATGCGCTGGAGGAACCGCGGCGCGCGCGAAGTATGCCCGGCGACGAAATCGAAACTGCCACCGATGCCGATCAACCATGCTCTCGCGTGGGCATCTCGACAGGTGACCGCGAAACGCTCCTGGCGCGGACAGCCGAGAGCCACAAAAACAATGCCAGGAGCGGCCATGACGATCGCGTCGATTTCAGCTTTGAGCAGGACCGGATCTTGATCGAAACCGAGCGGTGGACAACGCACACCCGCAATGCGCAGGTGCGGATGTCGTTGTCGCCAAATGTCGGCGCTCGCAGCTGCGGCGCCCGGTCGTCCGCCCAGGAGGTACACGCTGACGTTTTGGGCGGCAGCCGTTTTAATCAAAGCTTGCATCACATCGACACCGCTCAACCGTTCTGGCAGCGGATCGCCGGCGATCCGGCTTGCCCAGATCAAGGGCATACCGTCTGCTACAAGATAGCGGCAGCCAAGGAGCAGAGAACGAAAGGAACGATCGCGTCGAGCCAGAGCGAGGAATTGCAGATTGACGGTGGCGAGAATTCCCCCGTCGCCGTGCTTGGCCGCAGTGGTAATAGTGTCAGCTATGTCAAGTAAACGACAACGTTGGATGGGTAATCCATCGATCCATACCGGGTTGGCAGGGATCATAGCCTGGCAGTGGGCACGAGATTGCGAATGGCATCAGCAAACAGACTGACGCGGGCGTCCCAGGAATGTTCACGCACAATAATTTCGCGGAATTGCTCGCCCATGGTGCGCAGGTTGTGACGTTTTTCCCACACCTCTAACAGGCAGCGGACGAGATCGTCTTCATCGTCCGAGCGGAAAAGAAACCCGTGCCGATTTTCGGCCGCGAGCGCGACGGCGTCGATATGGTCGGAGGCGATAAAGGGGATGCCACAGATACCGTATTCATACAGCTTGAGGGGGCTGCCATACATGACTCCGCCAGAGAAGTTTCGTTGTCCAGAGTAACCGACATGGACATCAGCGAGAAAGTCGGCAACTCGATGGTGCGGGATGCTGCCATGAAAATGAGCGTCAATGGCGTGCTTGCGGGCGGTGGCCTCGGCCTCGGCGCGAGCGGGACCATCGCCAGCCAACTCCAAACGAAATCGGGCTGCACCCATCGCTTGCACGCGTGCAACCGCAGTCAGAAGCAGGTCCAGGCCCTGCCAGGGAATCATGGTTCCGATGAAGCCGATGCTGACGGAGTCGGTTGAGGGTGTCTGTCGGGAGAGACGCGGAAAACGTTCGGGATCAACCCCGTTTGGTACGACCAGGATACGTCCAGCGGCCAAACCGGTTTCGGCGATAACGCGCGTTTTCAGGGCTTCGGTAATGGTAACGATAAGATCGGCGCGGCGCAATGCGGCCAACTCAATGCGCCGCGCTATCCCGGTGAATGCCATACTTTTTCGGTCTTTAGAAGCTTCTTCGTAGTGCATTCCGTTGGTCTCTAGGACCCACGGAATGCCCGCGCGTTGAAAGTGTCTGCCTAAACACTGCAACGCTGCCATCCGCTCATAGACGAGCTGGGGCTTTTTGGGCAAAAGGGTGGCGAGGGCACGGCGACCATACCACCACGACATGCCCATGCGGGCGATATCGCCACCGGCTCGGCGGGCCCAGCTCGAATTGACGCTCTTCGCCACTATGCCATTAATCTGCGCTGGTGGTAAAAGGTCGCCAACTATGAAGGGTTCGACGGTCCACCCGCGCCGATGCGCGGCATCTATAAATCCGAGGACATGGCTTCGTGGACCCGGCGGGCCGACCCCATCCTTGGTCGAAACCCGGGGTGCGGCAGAAAGATACGCGAGGTGCAGGAGTGACACCTCGCAACTGTAAGTGACCGAGTCCGGTAGACAAGTCGGGCCAGGTGGGGATAAACACTCGCAATGTGTGGAATCGCAGGTTTGTTGAGCGTCGACGAAGGTTCGCTGCTGCCGTCCGATGCGGTCGTCGGCGCGATGGCGGCAGCGATGGCCGAACGCGGTCCCGATGCCGATGGCCGGTGGAGCGATCGCAGCGCGGGTATCATCCTCGTCCATCGTCGTCTGGCAGTGCTTGATCTGTCACCGGCTGGAGCGCAGCCGATGGTATCGGCATCCGGACGCCATGTCTTGGTATTCAATGGTGAGGTGTACAATCATCAGGATGTGCGTGCCCGTCTTGCCAGGGAGGGAGTCACTTTACGGGGTGGCAGTGACACGGAAGTTCTGCTCGAGGCCATCGCTACCTGGGGTGTCGATGCGGCGATCCAGGCTAGTGTCGGCATGTTTGCCTTTGCTGTGTGGGATCGTGATGCACGCCGTCTGGTCCTGGCGCGTGACCGCTTTGGTGAGAAACCCCTCTATTGGGGGCGCATCGGTGGGTGTATCGCATTCGCCTCAACGCTGCGAGCATTGGAAAACATTCCAGGTTTCCCAACCCAGGTCGATCCGCGTGCCGTTCAGGCGTATTTCAGCACCGGTTATATTCCTGCACCATTTTCCATGTGGTCTGGAATCGCTAAACTTCCACCTGGTCATCTGCTCCGCATTGATCACGGGCGCCCGCCCGCGGCGGCAGAATGTTACTGGAGCCCACGCGCCAACGAGTTGGCGTTGCGCAACGAGCCTATCGTCGATGCTGCCGCCGCGATTGATCAGTTAGAGGCTGGTCTGCGCCGTTCAGTTGCCGAGCAGATGGTGGCCGACGTACCTGTGGGATGCTTCTTATCTGGTGGCATCGACAGCAGCTTGATTGCCGCTTTGGCATCAGCTGACAACCCTGGGCGGGTCGAGACTTTCACGGTGGCGTTCAAGGAAAGTAGTTTTGATGAAAGCAATTTTGCGCGCGCTGTCGCTGGGTATCTCGGTACCCGTCATCACGAAACTACGGTCGGTCCCGAGGATGTACTCGCGGTGGTCCCACGGATGCGAGAATGGTATGGAGAACCTTTTGCCGACAGTTCGCAGGTACCGACCGCACTGCTCTGTCGTTGGGCACGGCAAAAGGTCACCGTCGCGTTGAGTGGTGACGGCGCAGATGAATTGTTTGCCGGCTATGGACGTTACGGCCACACCTTGCGCGTGCAGCGAATGCTCAATCGTTTGCCCGCTTGGTTGCGTCGCCTGCTCGCGGTAACAGGTGGCGCAGTTCCGACGGGCCTGTGGTCGTCGTTGTTGTGGCCGGCCGACCGGCTGGTGGGTCGCCGCTCTTTAGAAAATCCGCTCTCGCAAAAAGTTGCCAAAGGGATTGGCCTTTTGCGCTGCCGCAATCTTCCAGCTTTGTACCGAGGGATCATGCAGCGCCCGTTGATTCCGGGTTTACTGGCCCCATTGGACGGGTCCGGGTCTGCCGCGACCATCGAAGAGGACGATCCAGATATCGCCCCATTGCGGTGGATGTTGCGGGAAGATCAGGAAACGTATCTGCCTGGTGATGTACTGACCAAGGTTGATCGTTCAGCGATGGCGTTTTCGCTCGAAACGCGGGCGCCATTTCTCGACCACCGCATCGCGGATATTGCTTGGCGGCTGCCAGCCGAACAGCAACTCGCGGGGGGCAGGGGCAAGGTGATTCTGCGTGCGGTACTGGCACGGTATCTGCCCCCCGCGCTCTTCGAACGCCCCAAAATGGGCTTCGCCATGCCGATGGATGTCTGGCTCGCTGGACCCTTGCGCGATTGGGCCGAGGATCTGTTCTCGCATGGCTGTCTGGCCACCGCACCCTGGGTGGATGCCAGCGTCGCACGGCGTGTCTGGCAGCGTTTTCTTGGTGGCGAGACCCACCTGCGTTATCTGGTCTGGGATATGCTGATGCTGGTGTCGTGGTCGTCGGCTACGCGGGGCCGTCCAGCGATGACATCATCATAAAATTTTTCTAGTCGTACGATGCAGTCAGACAGGGCGTAGGATTCGACGATTTTGGTGCGCCCGGCTTCACCCATGTGCTCTTGCATGGTGCGATCAGCCAAAATCGTGGTAATCGCGTCAGCCAGGCCAGCAACGTCGCCTTCCGTAACAAGCAGGCCGGTGGTGCCGTGCTGCACGATTTCCGGGATGCCGCCGATGCGATAAGTGACGACCGGCACGCGCATCGCCTGTGCTTCACCAAAGACTAGGCCCAGAGCTTCTTGGGCGCCGCTCGCGCCGGTGCGGCTGGGCACGCATAGGAGTGTGCATGAGCGCAGACGATCGCGCACCACCGCCTGCGCACAGGGGCCGTAAAAAACGGTTTCAAAGGGCAATGTCGCAGCCAACTCCTGTGCTGCGGAAAGTTGGGAACCACCGCCTATGACTTCGAGCCGTGCCTTTGGCAGTCGGGCTTTGACCTGGGTCATCGCCGTAAGTAAATCATGAATTCCTTTATCGGGATCGACGCGACCAACGAATAGCACGGTGTTTGGGTCTCGGTGGTCGCTGATGCCGTCGAATACAGCGGTATCAATGCCGATGGGTAAGACGGTGATGCGTTCGGCCGGGAATCCCTTGGCAAGCATGCAGGTACGGATGTAGGTGGAGACCGCAATAAAGCGATCGGCGTGTTGATATAATTCCTGCCGTCGGCGAAGATATCGTTTCCACGTCGGCGAGGGCTTGCGGATTCGATCCTCGTCCTGGGCCACATCGTAGCCATGGCAGGTGACCACCAGTGGTACCCCGAGCCGTTTGGCGATCGGCAGCGCATGACAGGCATCGACTGCGTAGTGAGCATGAATAAGTGCGGGTCGATGTGTGGTGATCGCCGCGATCCACCACGGCGGTAGCCAACGCAGGCGACGCACGAGTTCACCCACTCCACGTCCCCATCGTCCCGGGGCGCAGACCAGAATCCGGTCTTCGGGCAGGGCAATCGCTGAGCGCCGACGTTCAAGTCCGACCAAGAGAGCCCGGTGCGTACGCAGCCCCAGGGCCTGGTTGGAAATAAAAGTTTCTGGAAAGGGCAGGATGACGTCCCGATAGACGGCGATGGTCGGCATTGTCAGATGACCTCCTGCGGATGACCCCGCTGCGCGCAAATGCGCAGGGCAATGATGAAGGAGAGCGCCCCCAGATCGATGATCTGTGGATAATAGAACGGCTCGATCGCGCTACGCACAATGATAGCCAAAGCCAAGCTCACGCCGAATCCATCCGGACGCTCGCCCGCGGCCAGGGAACGGGCGAACAGCCACACCAGGGTGACCAAGAAAAGGAGCATGCCGACGATGCCGCTTTGTCCCAGGACCTGAATGAACTGGCTATGGCTATGGCCGCCGACGATCTGGCCGAGACGCGCTTCATAGCGCTCTGCCATAGTCTGATCCCACAGGCCCGGACCATAACCAAGAAGCGGGTATCTTCCCCACTCTTCCATGGTCACTTCCCAGATCGCGGTGCGCGCAGTGAATGTGGCGACCGCTTCATTGGCGAGGACGCGGTCGTCGGCCAACGTCACCATCCCCACCGTGGTGCAGGCGATGGTCAATACCATGGCGATCGCGAATCCCAGACGTGCACCCGGCCCCACAGGCGAGGCGAGAAAACGCAAATGACACCAGCGGATGGCCAGGGCCAGCGGCAGGATCACGAAGAAGGATTTGGACTGAGTAAAGACAATGACCACGACCGCGGCGATGGAGCCAGCGAGAGCGTGCCGGTCAAGGCGGGGGCGATGCAGGCAAATCAGGAAAGCAAGAAACGCGATCATGCTCAGTTGGTTGGCATGCGCACTGAGCCCATACAGCCGATACGTCAGTCCCGGAATGACTCCGATGTGATAATCCGGCTGCAGCGCCCAGCCAGGCAGGAGAACCGCCGCTCCCAGACTGGCATACACATAGAAGAGGGCGATGGCCCGCGCCCGTGCGAGGACCAGCGCTACCGGCTCCGGTGGGGCCAGCAGCAGGGTCGCCGCGACCAGCGGCCACACCACGGTGCCCGACGGGAGGCTGTCCATCGGGCGGATGAGCAGACCGAGAGGCAGGAGCAGCGTGCAGGCGAAAAAAGCAGCGAGGCCAGGATGCCAGGACCGCGGGTGCCATTGTTGTTTTCGCACCGCGAGATTACAGATGCACGCGGCAAGAATCAGGATGTTGAGCAGGCGATTGGCAAGGGAGGCGTAGGCGGCATCCATCACCGGATCGGCGCTACCCAACAACGAAGGCGCACCCCACTCCAGGCGCGGCGTGAAAAGTGCTGAAAGCGCAGGGGCAATACCCAAGAGGAACCACACCCATTGGCGCGGATCCCGCCAAGCGGGGAGCGAGCGTGCTGGCAGTGCAACAGTTTCCATGGCTTAACCGAGGTGGACCTTGGCTCGGAGACCCCAGCGCACGGCGACTAGGCCGAGGACCGCGATGCCTACCACACTGGCGCTGCCGCTGGCCAACGTCGGGCTGAACAAAAACCATGCGATGGGGATGATAGGCAAGGCGAGGGCAGGGAGCCCATGAATATGCCGACGGACCCCACGCGGACAGGCGATGAGCAGGGCGGGGAACGAGGCGCAGGCGACAAGTTCCGCCACGCCCCAGCCGAGCAGCCCATGCTCAGGCACCAAGACCATGGCGGCGCCAGCAAGCAGGACGATGTGCAGAACATTAAAGGCGGTGACCAGGAGACTGCGGCCATGCACGTGGAGGACGAGAGCGAGCAGGCCGAGCAGGGCGGCGATCATCCCATGGACGGCGAAATAGGGGAAGAGGGCGAGGGCACCATCCCAGTCCGGGCCGATCAACATGCGCACGAGCGGTTGACAGAGTACGAAGGCAACCGAGAGCATCGCGGTGGCCACGCATGACACGGCTCCCGCGGCACACACGACGGCGGCGGTGGCCTGATCGTTTGACCGCAGCCGCCCCAACAACGGCGCCGATGCTCGCCACAAGGCATGACGCATCATGCTGAGGGCTTCCATGATGCGCGAGGCCATGCCCACCTGCCCAACGGCAGCCATGCCCAGGACGGTGCCCACGGCCATCGGCGCCACGAGGGGGCGCACCTGCCAGGACACCACGGCGGTCGAATAGGCGGTGCCGAAGCCGAGCAATGCGCGCGCGTCCGCGATAACGAAATTTGCTCGAGGCCGAAACCCCGTAAGTCGGTGCCAAGCCACGGCCTGGGCGCATTGCTGGACAACCCAACCCAGCGGCAAAGCCAAGGAATCCCAGCCGAGCAGCCCCAGGCCCAGGCTGGTGCCCAGCCACAGCACGGATCCAGCGAGCTCCATGCCGGCGATGGGTGCAAAGCGCATCTGACGCTCCAGCACGGCAAGGGGGACGGTGGCCGGCAAGGTGCATGCAGTGACTGGCAGCATTAAAAGCAATGCTTGGCGGATGTCGGCGAATTTCTCTCCGGGAAATATCAGAAAACCAACCGCAATCCCGATCACGGATGCAAGAATGCCGATAACCAGCAACAGGCACCACGCTGTATCGAGACGGGCGCGCGTCGGTTCATGTTCGGCGCGCACCAGGGCCATGCCTACACCCCACTGGGCGATAGCGGAAATGGTAAGTGTTAAGGCGAGAGCGGCGATGTAGCTCCCGTAGGCCTCGGCGCCGATGATGCGGGCAATAATGAATGCTCCCGCGAAACCGATGCCCGTGCCGCAAACGAGACGCAGGGCAATGGTGCCCGTACTGCGCACCAGTACGGTTCCGAGCTGCGGCGAAGTCATGAACCGGCTCTGCCTCCTGCAGCCAGCCCTCGCGTCGTGCCGATGGCACCGACGACGCGCTGCCGAATCGGTCCAAGTCGGCTGTGGGCAACTTCCAATTCAGCATTGCTGGTAAGGGTGGCATCGATGACGAAGACCCCGGCATCGGCGCTGCCAGTCAGAACATGAGCATCGCTGTAGTCGGCGAGGGCTGGTGAGTCGATGATGATGACCGCATAATTCTGCCGCACCTGCGCCAGCCATTCTTGAAGACAGTGACTATGAATTAGGTCGCCCGGCGAATTGGAGAGCGCCCCAGCAGGCATCAGCGACAAATCATCCTCGCCAGGCATGCGGTGGGCAGCGATACCATCGGCGCCAGAAAGCAAGTCGCTCAATCCGAGGTCGGCGGCGTGGTGTGCAATCTCACTCAGGCTGCGTGCGCGCAGGTCACCATCGATCAGCAGAGTACGAGCGCCGGCGGCCGCGAAGGTTTGCGCTAGCCGAGCTGCGCACAAAGTTGTATTTTCGCGCCGATTGACGGAAAGCATGACAATAACAGTGCCCTGGGTCGTCGATAGGGAAGGCAACAGACCCTGTCGGGCCATGCGAAATGCCTCCATGAGCGCTTCGGGTTCGCCCGCGGCGGCAAAAATTGCGGTACCGGGCGGAAGCGGGATTTCCGCGAAAACGGGACGCTGCAAGGCCCTGCTGATAGCTTGCACCGTCAAGTTGCGACCCCGGGCGAGGTCCCAGAACAAGGCCGTCAGCAAGCCTCCCGCTAAGGAGGCGAGGCCGACGGCGAGGAGCAGTGCGGGTCGGCGGGGATCGCTGGTATCCCAGGCTGCACGAGGCGGATCGACCGGTTGCAGGGTCTCGCTAAATACCAGCGCCGATTGCGCTTTCTCTTGCGACAGGCGCAGGGCGAGATCACCCAGGACTTTTTCCGCGGCTGCAGTCTGCTGGGTGAGCAGGCGCAGACGGTCGAGCCCATTGCGGTAGGCCTGGAGATCGGTGCTGGTCTGGGTTATTTCGTCTTGCATCGCCGCGTGCTGACGGTCCAGGGCCTCAAGCTCGCTGGACAAGGCTTCGGCGGTCTGGTCTATGGCTTGATCAATCTGCTGCCCCCGATTTTCAAGCTGCTGCCGCATTTCCACCATGCGTGGGTGGCGATCACCATATTTTTCGGCCAAGGCTGCTTCTTCCACCCGCAGCGTCCGCCAAGCGGCGAGAATCTGGCTCACGGCGGGGGCCCTGGCGATGGCGTCCATGCGCAGCAACGCTTCGCGCCGATGGGCCGCATCGAGGGTGGCTTGGGCCACGGCGACGAGATCGACCAGTGTGCGCTGCGCTATGCGGCGGCCTTCGAACTGGTTCTGATGCTCCATGAGCGAAACGAGGCGAAGGGCGAGTGGATTGCGGTCAGGATCGGCGATCATCAAATTGTGTTCTTCACGGAGCACCCGTTCGCCATCGTGAAAGGTCCTCACTTCCAATTCTGCCTCGGCATGCTTGGCGGTCAGGGTGGCGAGAGTTCTATTGCTGCGCGCGGCGCGCAGAGCGTCCTGTTCTTCAAGGAATGCGTCGATGAGCGCCTGCAGGGCGAGTTCCGCCCGGGTAGGGTCCTCATCGCGCAAGGACACGGCGACATACCACGACTGGCGGTTGGTGGTGGCGGTGATCCGCTTCGCCAAGGTGCTGATGGGGTCTTGCGCCCCAGCATAGGTGGGATTGCCCAGCAAGATCCCGGAAGAGAGCACCCGTTCGAGTACGCGCCGTGAAAGCAATTGTTCGCGCTGGGTGTTTGCCCACATCTCCCAGGCCTGGGTCTGATCACCGGTCGCATCGAAGGATAGCGGGGACGAACGTTGCAAGGCGAGGCCGGCTCGGGCCTCGGCCAGTGCGGGCCTCGAGAGGACGAGGCCGACCCCGAGGACCAGGACGATCGCCGCGGTCACGATCACGATACCGAGCCTGCGCCGCAGGATCCGTATCAGGTCCGCGAGGGACATCAGCTCGCCACCTTCAGACATCCCAGGACTATTCCGGAGACCGATGAAGGCGCAATCCCTGCGTGGCGAGCCTGGCTATCCGCGTCATTGGAGTCCGAGAGCGCGGAGTCGAGCGAAACGTTCCCGCCACGGCCCCGCCTCTGGGCCGAGGAGTATTATCGACGAACTCTGTTCAAGCGCGGTGCTGCCCAATTCGTCGCTCAGACGAATGCGGGCGATGCTGCTGAAACTGTTGCGTTCGGCGAAGGGCACCGCCCAGGTGATGCCGTCACTCAGGCTGTTGCCAGGCGAGCGGATTTCGAAAATTTGGCCGCGGACCCAACGCAGCGGGCTGCTGAGACGGACCAAAACCTCATCCCCGATGGCCGCATGGAAGCTGGTTCCAATGGCCGCTTCGATCACCATAGATTCCGGATGCACGATCACGGCAAGTGGCTCGCCACCCTTGATCCAGCGGTCCTCGGCGGACAGGTGCTTTTGCAATCGGCCCGCAACGCCGAGAACGGCGGCCTCGCGCAGACCAGTAATGCGAGCTTCCTCACTGCCTATCCGGAGTTCCAGGTCAGCTAGGTTGGCCCGCAGGGAGGCAGCAGTTTTCGACAGCAGAGCGATCTGCTCCTCGTGGGCCTGAAGTTCTTGCTGCGCAGGGAAGCGCTGATCCGCCCGACCGCTTCGGAGGTCCTCCATCTCAGATTCCTGTGCTGCTTTCTGTTGACGCAGAACTGCGATGCGGGCGTTGCTGCGCTCGCGCTCGATAACGGCTTGTTCCAGCCGAGCCACGTCCGCCCCATTCAAAGTCAAGCCGGTGACCGTGGCTTCGGCGTCGGCATGCGACAACATGAGCGAATTCAACGCGGTTGCGAGCGCTTCATGGCGGGCGCTAAGCGCCTGAAGTTGATCGGTCCGCCACAGGGTCCTGCGTTCGCGCACATTCTCGGCGCGCTGTTCACCAGCGGCGAGATCGGTGCCGACGCTTTGCAGGGCCGTGTTGGCGCGGCTGACGCTCGTACGTAGTTCCTCCAACGGGGCTAGGTCGATCCCTTCATTCCGGATTACCGCGAGCGGGAGTTCCGCTGTGGTCGGCGTCCCGACCGCCATCGCATACGACACTGTTCCGGCGATGGGCGCGTTAACGGTCGTCACGTGGGCATTGACCACGGCGCGGTTCGAAACCGGGAAAAGCACGGGCAGCACAAACAGCCAGGCACCAACCAGGATGGCCAGCGCCCCGATCCCCCCCAGGGCAAGGACGGTGCGGATCCGAATTCGACGGCGCGGTTGACGAATCCGAGTGGACTCGCCGGGGCCAGGCATCGCTGCACGCGAAACCGCAGGTTTGCCCAGACGCGAGGTGAATCCTTGCCCGTCGGCGCGCGGAATGGGCTTGTCCGCCATGACGGCGAGATGTCCGAAAGCAGAAACAAATCCGGCGTCGCCAGCAGGACTGGATGACGCGTTGACGGGCGAACGAATCGCGGGGCGCAGGGCGCTGACTTCGACCATCGAGGTAGGCGGCCGCGCTGCATCTGGCGAAGCCCCTTCGCTCTTTTTCCGCAAGCTATTGGCTTCTTCACGAGCGTCTTCGGTCTTGCGCCGTTGGGCACGGAGGCGGGTTTTGAGCGTGCCAATTCGTGCGGTCGCTTCGTCGAGACGACGACGTAATTCACCATCGGTCAGGGCCAGCGTTTCGCCCTGACGACGCCAGGCATCGGCGAGCCGTTCTTCTAATTGTTGGACGCGTTCGCGTTCCATGGTCAGCATTTGCTTCAAGGCAGAAATTTCGGCCTGCTGTTCGGGCGCGGTGCCTCGCATCTGCAAACGGACTTGGTCGAGTTCGCCGCGCAGGCGGTCGACTTCGTTGAGCAGGCGTTCGCGGTCGGTGACCACTTTACTGAGATTATTTTCTAACCCTTCGCGGCCTGCTTGCGCAACCTGTTCGCGGCTGCGGGCAATGGCAAGGTCGGCTTCGAGGCGACTGACGCGTTCGCGTTCGCTGCCCAGCTGACCTTCCAGGATGACGAGACGATTGCCGGCTTCACGGTCGCTGTGCTGACCTGCCTTGAGACGATCAATTTCTCGCTGGACCCGCGCCAAGTCTTCGCGCAGTCCATCGCGAGCGACGGTGACCAGGGCCAAGGCGCTGCGCGCTTCGCTATGCTGCACGGCTTCCAGGCGCAATTTTTCGCGGAGGCCATCCAGTTCAGCCGCTTTGACCTGCTCGCGGGCGAGCTGTTGTTCCAGTTCGACGAGGCGACCAGCGCCACGTTCAGCGGCGGCATCCAAATCGCCGCGCATGGCGGTGAGTTGGCGTTCGGTGTCGGCCAAGCGTTCGCGCAGGGCGACTACTTCGCGATCATCACCGTGCGGGCGCAAGGTATCAGCAGCACGCGCCAATTCCTGGCGCAGATGCTCGGCATCGGCGAGCAAACGGGTGCGCTCGGTATCAGCATGGCGGAGGTTGACCTCCAGGCCGCTGGTGCGGGAAACCGCGGTTTCGCGTTCGCGTTCGGCGACAGAAATGCGCTCTTGCAAGGCGGCGATGGTGGCGTGTTCGGCTTCGAGTTGGCTCTTTACGGCCTGCAAAGCGGCTTCGTGTTCGGCGTTGACCGATTCCAGATGCGCGCGGGCCTGGGCTAATTCGCGGGTCAGGCGATCGACGGTTCCAGCGAGTCGGCTATGGCGGCCAGTGGTCGAAACCAGTTCCGTCGATACGGCTTCGCGTTGCTCGGCGGCAAGCGCATTTTCGGCGCGCAGGTCGGCCAATTCCGCCTCGGTGGTCCGGAGACGTGCGGCGAGGTCTTGGGTGCGGTGCTCACTGTCGCTGCGGTTACTTTTCGATTCGCTGAGATCGCGGGCAAGACGATCTCGTTCGGAGGTAACCTCGGTGACGATGCGTTCAAGGGCACCTTGTTTATTGCTGCCCAGCAGCAGGCGGCCATCGAGATCGGCCAGACGGGTTTCCAAGGCGCGCGCGCGATCCTTTTCCACGCCAAGACGTCGTTCGGCCTCTACCAGTTCCGCTGCGTGGCGGGCCCGTTCGGCGGCCATCTCACCCGAGAAGCGATCGGTGCGACCGACGGCGTCGGCGTAGGAACTGGCAGTTTCGGCGTGCCGGGTCGCTGCCGTGCGGGCATCACTGCGCGCGGTTTCCAGGCGGTGTTCCAGATCAGTGCTGCGCCGTTGTTCGCGCTCCAATTGTTCACGCAGGCGGTCCAACGCCTCTTGCAGGCGCGAGCGACCCGATGCGTCAACCGCGTCGCGTGTTGCCGAGAGATCATGGCGCCGTGATATTTCGTCGGACAGGCGATCACGCTCTTTTTCGGCATCACGCAGATCATCGCGAAGTTGTTCAAAGGCGACCTGCTTGGCGGCGAATTCACGGCGGCTGCGTTCGAGTTCTTGTGCCAACTGATCCGCGCGGGTGGTTTCGCTGCCCAGGCGCTCACTGAGCGCACCCAGACGTTGGCCGCTGTCGGAATCGCTGGCGATCAGGCGGCGTTGCGCTTCGACCTCATCGCCGAGCCGGGCTTTTTCCGCCTGCGCGGTTTCCAGAGCAGTTTTATAATCGGCGGCGCGGGCGGCAGCTTCGGTCTGACCTTTGCGAGCGGCGGCGACCGCAGCGCGATGTTCGACCGCGGCTGCTTCATATTCAATGCGTAGACGGGTCAATTCGCCATTGAGACGGTCGCGTTCAGCGACCACCGAACTCAGACGGGCTTGCAGGTCTGAACGGGCTTCGCCGCTTTCGCGGATGCCGCGTTCGGCAACGGTTAGGCGATCAGCCAGATCCTGGCTGCGTTCACTGTCGACGCCGGCGGCGTGCAGCGCTGCGAGTTCGCCGCGCAGACGTTCGCGCTCGGCGCTGAAATCGTCGTGGTGGCTGTGCGCCTCGCGATGCTTATGGTGGAGGGCGTCGGCGCGTTCGCGTTCAAGACCGAGGGCGGTTTCCAGGTCGTGGATGCGTTCTTGCGCAGTAGCGACCTGGGATTCCAGGCCGGTGACCAGGGATTGCAGATGGCCGGCATCGGCCTCGCCAGGGGTAAAAGAGTCGGTGCCTTTGCGTTCATTGAGCTCACCCTGTAAGGCGCTGCGTTCGGCCTCGAGCCGAGCGGCAGCACGTTGCAGTTCTTCCATGCGGCGGCGCGCGGAATCAAGATTGGTGCGCGCGCCTTCAAGTTCGCTCGCCATCTGATCACTGCGACCGCGCAGGTCGGCGGCTTCCTGACGGGCAGCTTGCAATTCCTGCTGTAATGCGCTGGCGTTGCCTTCTTGATCTTTCAACCGTTGCCGGGTCTGTTCAAAGGTGACGCGCAATTCGTTGACCTTGGCCGCCAGGGCCTCGGCCAGAGATTCATCTTCGTCGCTTTGCGAGGCATTGGATTTGGCAAGGGCCAGTTCGGCCTCGGCAGTCTGAAGATTGCCCGATAATTCTTTTTGTCGCAATTCCAGTTCGCTGCGCGTGCGACTCAGCTCCGCCAATTCGACGGTGAGATGCTGTTCGCGCGATTCGAAAGACCGACGGGTGCCTTTCAGTTCATCGCGGGCAGAAACCAGTTCGTGTTCCATCCCTTCAACGCGGACCTGGGCTCCGCGCAGTTGTTCCTGGAGGTCACCCATGACCTCTTGATGCAATTCTTTGGTGACCTTCAAGGCGGCGATGGTGCTCTTGAGCTGGGCTTCGCGAGCGCGGGCATTCTGGTCAACGCGCGAAGCAGCTCCGCGTTCCTCATCGAGTTGTTTCTGTAAGCGAGACTTGTCGGCCTGAAGCTGTTCCTCGCGCTGACGCAGCATCGACATGTCCGTCTTAAGCTGGAGCAACTCGGCCCGAACGGTAGTCAATTCGTGGAGCTGGCTGGCGACCTGATCGCGGTTCTGCCCGACCGAGCCAAAGAGACGATTGAGGACCGACTCCGCAACCGGCACCAACGAGAGGGGCTGGGTGTGCTGCAATTCCTCAGCGAGATGGACGAGGTCGCGGGCAACCCCCGGATCGGTATCACCTAGGCCACAAGCACTGGCCAGATCGTGAATTTCCGCGGCCAAGGCGCGCAATTCGGCGTTGTCGCCTTCGTGGACCTTTTGCTCGGACTCCAGTTGCTCATTGAGTTGCAGAATGAGCCGTCGCGCCTGTTTCTGCTCGCGAGCGTAGGTCTCTTGCAGTTTTCCGTACGCCTCTTTGACCGAGGACAAGTCGGTCTGCAGGCTCTTCAATTCAAAGCGTGCCGATTCATAGGCGTCGAGGTCGGTGTTGCTGCCGTCTTGAGCTTGATCGTCAATGATCTCAAACGGATTTTCGTCGCCAGCGGTACGGGCCAGATGGGCGATCTGCGCGATCACGGCCTCAGCGGCGGGGACGATTTCATCCGGATCCGCATGGGTGACGCAATCGCGCATATCAGTCAGATGTGCGGTCAAGGCGCGGTCCGACATGCGTGCGGCGATGTCACTGGCGATACGATCGATCTGCACCGCGAAATTGCGTAACTCGGCTGGCGACGGACGCAATTCATGCAGGGCGGCGCGGATGGTGTCGACGGCAAGTTTGAGATCATCGAGCAGATCGTCGCGCTCACGGCCGTCAGTGCCGCCGATGGCAAAACATACTTTACGCAGGACGCTCAGAGAATTGATCGCCGAATCGAGACCAGCCGTACTGCGTTGGTCCCTACCGGGCTCATCGCCGACCGCTTGATGACTGCCGGAAGAACCATATCCGCTCGCCGCCTGGCTGCCCATCACCGCGGGCATGACCTTGCGTCCCGCGAGCAAGTCACTGACCGTTAATTGGGTCTGATGCTGCGGCTCATAGGCGTAGGTCGCTTCATCGATTTGACCGAGCTTGAGAAATGAGCGAATCTGTGGCAGCGGATATGGACCACGCCAGTCGTCGCTCATGTAGAGATAATACTGGAGGTCATTGTCGGAGGTGGGGGCCACGGGCTGCTCTACTGGCGTTGCGATGGTGATGGCAAAGGAAAGTCGAAGGAAAGTCGAAGGCGAGGAAAAGTTGGCCGGGGCGGACTACGTGAAGGCGAGGGTTGGCCGGAGTTTCCCTGCGAATACTACGAAAAGCAGCTTTGATCGCAATGATATTCCTACTCGAAGTCCTTACGCTCGGGGGAGTTGCGCCGCGTCGTTACCTTGGTGCAGAAGGCAGAGGACAGCTAGCCAGATGGGCAGTGCTATCTAGAGTCACTCCGGTCGGGTCTACGGACCAGAAGGAAGACAGTCTTGGCGACAGCCAGCAGCGCGGTTATTCGACGATCCCTCGCGTTTCGCGTGCTTGATCCCGTTTTCGTGGTCGCGGTCACGGTCCTGACCTATTGGCTGCGCGAAGGGTTCCTGCCGGCTACGCGGGAATGGGGCGCTATTGCCGTTTTGGCGGTCTGGACTGCAGTTGCTCTGCACATGACCGGCGCTTATGAAGCGATCACCCGACCGCGGGTGAGCCGCTGGTTCCAGACGTTGTTGTTTGGATTGGTCCTGGCTCTGGGGGGCATGCTGGCCTTGGCCTATGCCCTGAAAGTGTCGCATGAGCTTTCGCGGTCGGTGGTCGGCATTGGTTTTCTGGCTTCTTTGATCGGTCTGACCGGGCTGCGGCTCTGGTGTTACGTGCGGGTTATTGCCGATTATCGCGCCGGGAAGGGGGTCGAGCCTGCGATTCTGGTCGGCCAGCCGCACCATTCCCTGTCCTTATCGCGGCATCTGAAGCGGCACCCGGAACTCGGCATCAAACCGGTGGCCATTGTATCTGACCGCATTGAGCAGATTGATGGTCAGACTCAGACCACGGTGTTGAACGGAAATCTCCTCGATCTGCCGGCCTTGATCGAACACCATCATGCGACTCGGATCATCATTTGCGGGGACCTGGGTGATCAGGCGGTGATCGCACAATGTCTGCAACTGGTCGAAGGTTCCGGAGTCGATGTGCATTACGCCCCCGATTATTCGTCGGTCCCTATTTTTATATTCCGCGCGAACGAATTTGCCGGCCGACCTGTCATCGATTTGTCTTCGGCCCCGTGGTCGGATGGCGCGCGCACGCTCAAATGGCTAGAGGACAAAGTCCTGGCCACGGTGATCCTGATCCTGATCACGCCCTTGCTGGTCGGGATTGCGATCCTGGTCAAACTGACCTCGCCTGGGCCGGTGTTTTTTTGCCAACCGCGCCATGGACAGCACGGGCGGCCCTTCACCATTTTCAAGTTCCGCACCATGCGCAATGACCCATTACCGGCACCTAAGCGGGATAAGACGCCGCCGCCGGTGGCGGCGCGAGATGGACTCGAAAGTGATATTTTTGAACCGGTAGAAATGGGGCAAGATACCGCCTTTCGCCAAGCCCAGCGTAATGATCCGCGAGTGACCCCGATCGGGCGTTTTCTGCGTAATTCCAGCCTGGATGAGCTCCCTCAATTTCTCAACGTGCTCTTCGGTCAGATGTCCATTGTTGGTCCACGCCCGCATGCCGTCGACCATAATCGTCAATATATCGGCTCGATCGCCGATCTGATGCGTCGGCATCATGTCAAGCCAGGCATCACCGGCCTGGCGCAGATTTCCGGGGCGCGGGGTCAGACCCCGAATACGCAATCAATGCGCAACCGTCTGCGCTATGATCTGGAATATATCCACACCTGGTCGTTGTGGCTCGACTGCAAGATCATCGCCTTGACCGTGCTCAAGGGTTTTTTCAACCGTCAGCCCTGAGGGTCCGCTTTCAGATTGCGGCGCCAGCGCCCTGGTGGGCTGCCGACCAGTTGAGTGAAGGCCCGATTGAAATAATATTCATTGCTGAAGCCGACCCGTTCGGCGATCAATTTAACTGAACGCCGCGTATGCCGGAGCAGAGCCTGGGCGCGGCGGATGCGCGAGGTTGCCACCACGGTCTGGAATGGCGCCCCGCAATAATCGCGGACCAACTGCCCGCTGCGTGACGATGACAGTCCCAGATGCCGGGCCAACGAGGTCAGACTCAAAGCGGGTTCATGCAGGTGCAGATGCAGGTAACGCCGAATCGCCGCGCCGCGATCACTGTTGTCGCCCCAGCCGAGATGGTCCAGCCACCAGCGGATCAACCCCGTCCCGAGCAGCGTCAGCGGGCCGGCGCAGGCATGAATGCGGGCGTGATCGAAGGCGGGCAATTCTGCGCGCAAGGCGGCGACCTTGGCCGGTAATTCTGGCAGGCTCGGATCGCGGATGTCGCGGGTGCGCCACTGCCCGGCGAACAGGGTGCCCACGTGCGCGCCCTCATGCAGCAGGGGGATGACCAGTTCGGCGGCGCCTTTCCAGCAGCAGTGGATGAAGGGCTCCAGCCGTGCGGCGGCCTGATCTGGCACCGCCTCGGCGCACTGAGCTAGGCAGGCCTGATCCCAGGCAGGGCGCTGACGACCGGCATTGCACAAAGGCCGTTCATGGCGGCGCCGGGCGTCGGGCAGGGCGGGGGTGCCGTCGGCGGCGAGGAAGATCCCCGCGTGGTCGTGCAGAGTCAGATGAACGTGCAGGGCCGCCTCGGCCGTGGCCAGGGCGGCCTCTAAGCGATCAGGTCCAGAAAGTGCCTCGAGAGCAAAGAAATCTTGTTGGTACATGGCAGTATGCACGCAAAGGATAAGAAAATTCGCTGCCAGTCCATTGCAATTGTCTGCGCGACGGCGCTAGGCTGCGGGTAAGGAATCGACCATGCCTGAGCGCGACTGATGTATTCTGGGTGCCACTCCTGCCGGCCTGATGGCCGCCATCGCAGCGGCGGACAGGGGCTGACCGTGATCGTCCTGGAGCGTTCTGGGTCCCTTGGGGGCTTGGCTGCCAACGGTTTGGGCGCGACCGACATCGGCACCCGCGGCGCCACCGCCGGGCTGTTCCGCCGCTTTACCTCTCGTGTCCTGGCGCATTACCGCTGCCGGTACGGAGACGACAGCCAGCAGGTTCGCGATTGTTCCGACGGCCACCATTTCGAACCCAGCGTCGCCGCGCAGATATTCACCGCGATGTTGGCCGAGCAGCCGAAGGTCACCGTGCTCGTGCGCCAGCAATTCGATCACGAGGTCAGCGGCGCGGTGGAGATGAACGAGAGCCGTCCCATCGCCCTGACCGTCACCGACCGCGACAACGGTGAACGCACCCGCTGGACCGCGAAAGTCTTTATCGATGCGACGTATGAAGGCGATCTTGCCGCCGCCTGCGGGGCGGTGTTGGTGTATGTCCGCGATGTCGGGCCGAATCACCCACATTTTATTGCGGTGCAGCAGGCAGCGCTGCGCGGCGTATTTCCGCAGTGGGAAGCGCGTCTTGCCGAACCAATAGACTCAGAAACCCACCAGCGCTGGGCGGTTATTGCCGGTCAACCCATAACCCAGGCGGTGGGCGCTAGCCGCGGCGACGTGTTGCTCAGCCTTTTTGTTGACGCCGCGCCGGTTTGCTGATCTGGTTGAGAAAGACACGAATATCCGGAACTTCTTGCTCCGGATCCAAGGTGTGGGCCTTGTCGTATTCGGCCCACGCCACATTGATGTTGAGGTCGCGCAACTGTTCGATCTGCATGCGCACCAGTTCGATCGGCAATAACTGATCGACGCGGCCATGGGTGACCAGCAACCGCTGGTCGCGGGCTGCGGATCCAAAAGCCTTCGGGAAATCCTCGACGCCATAGACCCAGCCGGAAATACCGACTACGCCGGCAAAACGGTGCTCACCGCGTAGGGCCTGGTCGAGCACCATCAGACATCCCTGAGAAAAGCCCATCAGAATCAACTTCTCGGCAGAAATGCCCAAGGTGGCGATCAACTCGGAAATCAATTCGTGGAGCAGTTGGCGGCTGCGCGCGACGTCAGCGGCCACCGGTGCCATGTCGTCACCCATTTCGAACCACGAATAGCCGCCGTAGGGACCATATTCCTCAGGGGCATTGGCAAAAATCCAGCCAAGCGCGTCGCAGTCGAATAACGGCATCGCCGGAATCCAGCCCGCCATGGAATCGCCCAGCCCATGCAGGACTAAAATATGGTAACCATTTGCGTTTCCCCGTGCTGGGATCACGCGGTGGACCAGGGCGCTCATGCTTTGAAATCCGGCGGCAGGGTGCGGGTGCCGCGCGGGGTCATTTCCGTAGGCCGATCGCGATTATAGGCCATCAAGGCCTCAAGCGCCTGCTTGCGAATCTGGGTCACCATCGCGGTCAGCCCGTTGGCGCGATTGGGCGAGAGATTCTGGTTCAAGCCGATGCGCTCGATGAAGGTCGGCTGGGTGGCCAGGATCTCTTCGGCGCGCTGCCCCGAATAGACCTTCAGCAGCAACGCGACCAACCCGCGCACCAGCACGGCGTCGCTATCGGCGAGATAGGTAACCCGATCACCATCTCGTTCGGCATGCAGCCATACCGTCGACGAACAGCCGCGAACCTTGCGTTCGTCGGTTTTCAGCTCATCCGGCATCGGCGGCAGATCGCGGGCCAGGGCGATGATGCGCTTGTAGCGGTCTTCCCAATCAGTCAGGTCCGTAAACTCGGCGACGATGGCGTCAATGGTCTGTTGCAAGCTCATGTGTGGAGAAGTATCTGCGTACCCGATGATGGGGAAAGGGGAGGCCCCGCGTGGGTTGGACGATGCGAACAGGGGGGCCGACAGAGTTCCCCTTGGCGCGGGAAACTCTGGCCCAGGATTGCCGCATGCCTGATGAACGCGCCGAACTCGAAGTCGCCCTGCGCTATCACGACGACCGTTATTATCGTCAGGCCGAGCCGGAAATTCCCGACAGCGTCTACGATGAAATGCGTGATCGCTACGACACGCTGTGCGATCAAGCCGGGGTTCCTGTTGAGCAACGCTATACTCGCGCCCCTGGCAGCGACCTGACGGGCGATCTCGCCACGGTCACCCATCGCGTGCCGATGCTGTCCCTGCAAAAAGCCGCCACCGACGCTGATAGCGGTGCGGATGCCAAGCTTGAACGCTGGTATAACGAACAACTCGTGCGCCAGTTGGGGGCAGACGCCGCGCCTGCTCTGTCCTGCGAACCCAAGATCGACGGCATTTCCGTCAGTTTGCTCTATGAGCAGGGCCGCCTGGTCCGCGCAGCGACGCGGGGCGATGGGGTGACCGGTGAACTCATCACCGCCCAGGTTGCCGCCTCGGGAGCAGTGCCGACCAGCGTCCCGCACAAAACCGGCAGCTTCGAAGTGCGCGGGGAACTCTATCTCCCCAAGACTGCATTTATTGCCTTGAATCAGGCCTTTGCAGCCGCCGACAAAAAGCTATTGGTCAATCCGCGCAACGGCTGCGCGGGGATTATTAAACGCAAAGACGCCAATGAAGTCGCAGGCAAAGGTGTGCAGGCATTTTTGTACCACGTGCCCTGGGCTGACGGCATCGACCTGCCGCGTTCGCAAAGCGCGGTCCTCGCGTGGTTGGCTGCGCAAGGCCTGCCGGTGAATCCCCGTTCACGTCAGGTGTCCACCATCGCCGAGGCGATCCAGTATTGCACCGATCTCGGCCAGTATCGCCTTGATCTGGGCTACGATATCGACGGTGTGGTGCTCAAAGTCGACGACCGCCGGCTCTACGACGAGCTCGGTGAAACCGAACATCACCCGCGCTGGGGCATCGCCTATAAATATCCGCCAGAACGTCGCACCACCCGTTTGCGCGGGATAACGGTCCAGGTTGGCAAGAGTGGGAAATTGACCCCGGTTGCCGAATTGGATCCGGTCTTCGTGTCCGGCTCCACCGTGAGCCGGGCAAGCCTGCACAATTTCCCAGAGCTCGAACGCAAGGACGTCCGCATCGGCGATCTGGTCTGGGTCGAAAAAGCCGGGGAAATCATCCCCCAAGTGGTCGGGGTGGATCTAGACCAGCGCCCAGCCACCACCGCGAAGCCAACCCGACCGGCAACGTGTCCAGATTGTGCAACCCCAGTGGTGGCCGAAGAAATATTTCTTTATTGCCCGAACCCTGCGTGTCCGGCCCAGCGCAAAGAACGCCTGCGTCACTTCGCCAGTCGCAACGCCATGGATATCGAAGGGTTCGGGCCGGCGCTTATCGAACAACTCGTTGTGGCGGATCAGGTCCACAGTCCAGCCGATCTTTTCGCATTGACGGCGGATACTCTGGCTGGTCTGGAACGCATGGGGCAGAAATCCGCCGAGAATGCCGTTGCTGCTTTGCAGAAAGCCAAAACGCGTGGTCTGGCCAAGGTCCTCACCGGCCTAGCCCTGCGCCATGTCGGACAAAAACTGGGTGAGGATCTCGCCTCTCAGCTTGGGTCCATCGAGGCAGTTTTGACTCTGGCAGATCGTCACGCCGAGGGCGACGCCACTGCCGTTGCAGTGCTCACCGCCATCGACGGCGTCGCCGAAAAAACCGCGGTCTCCTTCCTCGAAGAAATCGCCACCCCGGCAGTTCGCGAAGTCTTCGCCAAACTTGCCGCTCAGGGCGTACGCCTGACCCACGTCGGCGCCACCGTCACCGCCGTCGCTGGGGTCGCGGGAAAAACCTTCGTCCTCACCGGCACCCTGCCCACCCTGTCCCGCGGCGACGCCGAAGCCCTGATCAAAGCCGCCGGCGGCAAACCCAGCAGCTCGGTCTCCAAGAAAACCGACTACGTCGTCGCCGGCAGCGAAGCCGGCTCGAAACTCGCCAAAGCGCAAAGTTTAGGGGTTACGGTGATTGATGAGGCAGCGTTGAAAATACTGCTAGGCGTTGCTCTGTAGGCTATTTTCTGGTGGAAGGGTGTTGATTGCCACTCAGGTCCTGCGTCCTATGTCCTATGTCCTATGTCCTATGTCCTATGTCCTATGTCCTAGGTCTCCTGTGCGATGTCGCCCACACAATCGTGTCCTTTTTATATGAGAGTCCCATGCCGGTATCGTGACTTCGGACCTCGGACCTCGGACCTCGGAAAGGGGCATTGACTTAGGACAAAGGCAATGACTTCGGGCAGAAGCAATTCACCGTCCGAAGTCCTATGTCCTAGATCTCCTGTGCGATGTCGCCCACACAATCGTGTCCTTTTTATATGAGAGTCCCATGCCGGTATCGTGACTTCGGACCTCGGACCTCGGACAGGGGCAATGACTTAGGACAAAAGCAATGACTTCGGGCAGAAGCAATTCACCGTCCGAAGTCCTATGTCCTGGATCTCCTGTGCGATATCGCCCACACAATCGTGTCCTTTTTATATGAGAGTCCCATGCCGGTATCGTGACTTCGGACCTCGGACCTCGGACAGAGGCAATGACAGACAGAGGCAATGACGTAGGACAGAGGCAATGACAGACAGAGGCAATGACGTAGGACAGATGCAATAACCATTGCATCGAAGCCCCCACCCCATGCGCTACCCCCATGCCCCTGTCTGGAACCGTCATTCTGTGCGACCACGTCTATCAAGCGCAGGGGGGCAAGTTCGTCATCGCGGGGACCTTCACCACCTTGCATATCACCGTCGCCGATCTGCGCCGCATCGACTACCAGGTTGCCGGTCTGCACTGCTACATCCGTATCCGCCCCGAACAGCTGGGAAAATTGCCCCTGCTGGTCCGCATTCGCGACGAGCAACAGCCACCCTGGCAGGCGCCCTTATTGACGCTTATGATCGATGCCCAGGTCAACGAGAACAATATTCGCTTGGTCGAATTACCGCTGACCCTGCCCCCATTCGGCCTGCACATCGAAGGCCCCGCCGCTGAATCCGCCACCGCCATGCCCGATGCCATCGACCTGCGCTATTCAGTCGAATTATTGCACGCCGACGAATTGATCGCGTCGACCCCCCTGGATCTGCATTTTGTGGCGCGTCCTATTTAGGGAACCGACACTATGATTTTCAACGTTGAGGTCGCTAAAGCATCGGACGGGGGTTCTATACGGTGTCAGTACTGTCAATTGGATCAGGTGTGGCAATTTGGAATCAATAAACGAATAGGAATGACAGCTGCCCCGATCTATGGCTTATCGGGATCGGAAAGCTGGAGAAGCAACTGGAAAAACGAAAGGCATTTGGTCGATGAACAGATTGAAAAATTGCATGAGTGGATGACCTCAGTAAGGTCATATATCTCAATAGAGTCAATAGTCGATCATTTGGACTCGGACTACAGCGACCCGATAGATCAAACCATACAGTTATTGTTGGTCATGATTGCGGAAATACGATTGTCATACGAATCGAATCGCTGAATCTCCACTCCACTACACCACTACAGGAGAGTAGACAGTGGATCGTCAATACGCGCGTCTGGTGGATTGCTTGGGGCCGATGCATGCCACCTCGGGGCCAAGCGCCTGATCTTCAGAATTGGACTGGCTGGGCCCCAGCTGTATGGGCCAGTTTGAGCCAGTCGTTGGGGCAGACATCCGGCTGGGTGGAGACGGTCGGGCGCGACCGGGCATGTTTACGCAGTCGGGCGGGTGGCTCAACCGGAACCGCGGAATTCTGACGTTCCGGAGCTGGGGTGGAATTATTTTCGTTCGCGTTGATCATGGGCAAAGCCTGATAAAAACGGTTTCCGAGACCGAGTAGGACTAGGCGACCCGCGCAGCGCGCTGGAGGGCGTCCTGATCATCCATCGACATTGTTTGTGCCCCGAGCCTTTTGAGCTCGTTGAGCGATTCCTGAGCAGCATCCCTGCGGGCGCCACTTTTGGGCAGACGAACAGGGATGATGATATGCTTTGGAAGGTGGCCGAATTCCTCTAATCGTTTGAAGGCTGCAGTGACCTGATCGCCATGTTGGTAAATCTGGGTGCAGTCCTTTTTGTCGAGATCCAGCGGCCGCAAAATCCTCTGCGGACGATCATCAACAACGTGCGCAAATGGCACGGTCAGGTAGAATCGTTCATCGCCAATCCGGACATCGCGGCGGTACAATGTGTTCAGGTTCCACGTGTGTAAGCAATCTTTCAGACGCTTACACATGGACTCTTCGTGATTATCGGCGGTCTCCGTAAATTTCCGGAGCACCAAACGTTGATACAGTTCGTCCAGGGCTGCGTCCGGCGACTGAGCCAGCAACGCACCCGCAGGGCCAAAGGTCATCAGACCTTCGCGGGTGCGGACCAATTCATGAAAGCGATTGGTCAGGGCGTCGAGCGTGGCCGCCTTGCCAACGATAAATTGATGGCTGAGGGCTTGCAGCATGTCTTCCACGCCACGCAGGGCCTCGCGGTACAGCTTGACGTCAAGGCCAGGGAAGAAGCCGCGCAAGCGACCTTGCAGCCGCGCGTTAATTTTGAACACGAATGCGCAGGCATCCGGGGCCCACACCACCACGCCGATATTGGCAAATTCGCCCGTTTCCCGATAAGGCAGGAAGCGCAGTGCCGCATACGAACAGGCAAGAGTGGTCATGGGATATTCCAGGCAGGATCACGGGGATCCGTGTACATAAGAAGCTGTTCACGCACGCGCTCAAGCGTGAGTACTCGCGAGCCTTCTTCAGCCCAGATATCCGGCATCTGATCCCATATCTGGGGGATGGTAGCGGCCGCAGCCGCTAGGCGTTGCGGCCATTCACAAAAAAAGACCGCATCCCAGGCGTGCACGGCCTGGGCAAAAACGTGTTCAGAGCGGATTTCTTGCACGGGTGATTCAAAGGCTAGGTTGTGATCAATCATCGCGACCGTCTGGTCGTTATCAGCCCACAAGAGATTCGGATTGCCTCCGCGTTCATTCAGGGTGCGGTCGCCATTTCAATTCCAGGCATCGAAAAGTAAAATTCGTGCTTGCAGGTCGATGGGAATCTTAGCGATGTCGGTAAAGCGTAATTCCACCGGTTGGGGCACGGCGCGCGAGGCAAATACTTCGCCACGTGACCACGAATCACGCTCGGCTTCCGGGCGCAGACGAATCAAGCTGCTTGGCACCGTGGCATAGTCAAAGGGGGGTATGGGTAAGTTGAGATATCGGCCCAGGGATCCCGCAATCCATTCTGCCATCAAGGCTTTGTAGCCAGCATTCGCACGCTTGACGTAATACTCATGACCATCGTTACCGCGACACAGAAATGGCCGCGTTTGGCCTTGCTGCGCTTCGCTAATAATTTCGACGATGGTGAGCATGCTCAATCAGACGGCGACGTAGCGCATGCCGCGTTTTTGGCCTTCGGTGCGGGCGTGGCCTTGGGTGACGAGGTCTTTGAGCCAGGTGCGGACCTGGGCGGGGTCGTGGCCAGTGATGGCTTGGGCTTCGGCGTTGCTGAGGCTGCCGCGTTTTCTGAGGGCGGCGAGCAGGGTTTTGCTGTCGTTGCCGCTGCTTTTCTTGGCGCTGAAAGCATCGGCAGGGTGTTTGGGCTCGCGTTTGGTCGTAGCCGTTGGGAGAGACGCGGCGCGGGGGCGACGACTGCGCGGAGCGGCGTCGGCTTGGGCACGGGCGGCGCGGATGCGGTCGAGGAGGATGGAGGCGGGTTCGTCGTTGGGGTCTTGGGGGACCAGCTCGCCACGGAAGGCGGTGGCGAGGAGGGACTGGTCGAGGTGGCTCGCCTCGCTGAGTAAATTATTGACGAGTTGTTCGATTTCTTGAATTCGACTGAGACGCAGTTCGATCTCTTTAGCAATGCGTTTCTGTTCAGGAAGTTTTGGAATAAAAATCATAAGGCGCGAAAGGTCGTCTTTATTGAACCCATCTTGGGCAGAGCGGGAAAGCGTTTGCAGGTATCCTTGAAAAACAGCGGATTTCAAGAAGTGGAAAGCCCAGTCGGGTTCTATCCGTTTCGAATCGAATATTACTCGGACCAGAGCCACATTATAGGCGCCTGCTTTGCCACGAAGAATTCTGCCCAAGCTTGCTCCATATCTAGCAATCATAATGTCATTAATGTCGCACTTAGACCATTTGTTTGAATTTTTAATGAAAACAGCTTTATCATCTGATTCAAAGTCGCGAATTTGAAGGAGACGGATGTGACCAGGGACTGGATGATCTGAAAAATATGACTTTGGTGGCTGTGTTCCACCCTTATAGTCGAAGACGGAGGTAAACGGCACGAGATTTGATTCATCGGCGTTTGAGCGAAGGGAATATGTGAGGACGGACTGCCGGTAGTGGTCGAGGAGGGTGGGGATGGCGGCCAGCGCCTCGCGGGCGAGGCGGGTGCGGGACTGGAGGGCGTCGAGCTTGGCGACGATGCGGCGTTGCTCTGGTTCGGGGGGAAGGCCTAGGGCGTATTCGGAAATGCCATCATAATTAACACGTGGACGGTCGCCCTCGTCTAGCGTTCCAGTAAACTGAACAAAATCAGAACTGCTGACAATGCGCTCAATGAAAGGCGCGCTTATCCCATTTTCTGCGGTTAAAGGAATAAATTCCGCAGAGCAGCATCCGTCAAAGTTTGGACGGAAAACCTTATTTAGGTAGGGGCGTAGACGCCCAAAAAGAATGTCTTCAGAATGAAAGGCAACAGCGGCGGACTTCATGGATTCTGTGGGTACTGAACCTAGGAGTTTACGCGTGTGCGGTTCAATGTGTTCCATGCCAATAAATCGAGTGCCGCCCATGGTGTTTGGCGAAACTTTTGGTCGTATGTTTACAACGATATCACCCAATAGGACAGACGACCAACTGGAGGGTATGCTATCAGTTTCCATTGCCCAGCTCCCACTGAACCGCTTCCATTTCCCGCATCGCCAAGGTCAACTTGGCCATAATTTCCTCAGCAATGACCGACGGCTCCGGCAGGTCGTCAGGATCAATAGCACTGTCATCCTTCAGCCAAGCTAAATCCAGGTTATCACCTCGTTCAGTAATCTCAGCGCGGGTAAACTTACGAAAGCGCCCTTCTGGTCCCTGGTCGATGCGTTTCGAGGTGCCGTGGGGATCTTTGCCATAGGCTTTTTCAAAGTCAGTGAAATGGGCACGGGTAAAGGGCGTGCGCTTGCCGAAGGACGGCATATTGGCACGCATGTCATAAACCCAGACGGCGTCGGTTTGTTTGGTATCCGTTTCACCACGGGTGAAAAACAGCACGTTGGTCTTGACGCCCTGGGCGTAAAAAATGCCAGTTGGCAAGCGCAGAATGGTGTGCAGACGGCACTTGTTCATCAAGTCTCGGCGGATGCTGCGGCCATCGCCGTCGGCGAATAAGACGTTGTCAGGCAAGACGACAGCGGCGCGGCCCTTGGGATGCAGGGAACGATAAATGTGCTGCAAGAATGCGAGCTGTTTATTGCTGGTCGGATAGGTGAAATCATCGCGGGTCGGCAGGCCGCCGCCTTTTTTGGTGCCAAAGGGCGGATTGGTCAGAATCAGATCAGACTTCGGGAGAGTGGCACCAGTGGGCGATAACGAATCGCCCAGCAGTAAACGACCTTCGACTTTGTGCAGCAGGGCATTCATTAACAGCAGGCGATGGGTATCGGGGACCAACTCGACGCCGACATAGGCTTGCTGACGCTGAAAGGTCTGCTGTTTTTCGCTGAGCTCAAAAAGGTTATCTGTTTTCGAGCGGATATACCGATCCGCAGCGATCAGGAAGCCGCCGGTGCCCATGGCCGGATCTTGGATGACTTCGCCTGCTTTGGGTTGCATCAAAGCGACCATGCTGTCGATCAGCGGGCGCGGGGTGAAATACTGCCCGGCTCCGCTTTTCTTTTCGGAAGCGTTCTTTTCGAGCAGGCCTTCGTAGCAATCGCCCAGGCCCTCTTCGCCGGCTTCGTACCAATCCAGGGCATCAATGTCGTTGACCAGCTTTTTCAAAATCTTGGGCTGGCGAATAGTGGTCGAAGCATTGGCAAAGATGGAGGCCACTTGGCTGTCTTTGCCGGTGCCCAGGTCGATCAGCAATTTCGCGTAGTAGATCAGGACATCGCCTTCGTTTTTGCCCTTCAGATCCACCCAGCGATAGCCTTTGGCAATGCGGCCCTCGGTCTTGGTTTCTTGGGCCATTTTCAGAAACAGCAGGTAGGTCAGCTCGGTGACATAGGCTTGGTAGGTAACGCCATCGTCACGCAGGACATGGCAGAGCGACCACAGGCGGGCCACGATATCAGAGGTGCTGGGCATGGGGGTGTCGTAGTCGCTTTCGATCGTTTGCACAGATCACACGTGGGGCGGGCAGATACCGTTTCGCTGCGGGTATGGGCGATCTGTCACGCGGCTTATCCGGCGTCGGTCCAGACTTCATCTTGGAGCTGGCTCAATAAGGGCGTGAGTTGGTGGTCGAAGAGTTTATCGAAGCGGGCGAAGCCGCCGTTCTTACCGAATTCACCGCGATCCAGAGCTGGGGGATCCAGGATGACCTCCGTCAGCAGGGCTTTCTCGAAGCGCTTGAGCCAGTCGCGCTTCGCGCCCGAAAAGCCGTGCTTGGCCTGGATGCGGGCCACGGCGGTCTTGACGCGGTCGGCGTAATTCAGCAACGGCACGCCCAGGGCCTGACTGCGGATGAAGCCGATGATGGTGGCGGCGTAGTCGGTGTTGGTGGCGTCACGGGTGGCCCGGCGCACTTCGGCTTCGGGATAGCCGGCGTGATCGAGCTGGGCTTTGAGCTCTTGCAGCTGGGCGCGGGTGAGGCTGCTGGGCTTGGTGCACACGGCGAGCAAGGCGGGGATGGTGTTTTGGTGGCTGCTGATCCAGGCCGCAAAGGCGGATAAATAATCTTCGGGTTTGCTGATCGTCGTCCCAGTGGCGTCGGTGCCGTAGCCTTGTTCGACGCTGACCAGCGTGTCGGGATGTTCTGAGATCAATAACGTTCGGCCCTGGGGCACGGTCTGGCGATCACAGAACGCGGTCACAGTGGGATGGGCGGTAAACCAGGCAGCGGTCGCCGCGGGATCGCCCGTGACCAGATGGTCGGCAAGTTGATCGGGGGTCAGGCCACCGCTGTGGGTTTGGAAGGCGTCGCTGTCAAAGCTGCGGCGACGTTCGAGGCGACGCAGTTTGGCACAAAGGGCTTCGTGGGCTGCGGTTCGTGCTTCGGGCGTGGTGGCGCCGCTGACTTCGGTAACCAGTTGGCCGATGGCGATCTGGGCATTTTTGACCACGGGCTTCATCGAGGTAAAGGGGGCTAAGGCTGCGTATAGATTCACCGCATCGTAAATTTTAAAGACTTCTTTGTCATCGCCGGGGCCGTAGAGGTCAGCGCACAGCCGCGTGGCGCGGCCCAGCATCTGCTCATAGAGAATGCGACTTTTGACCCGACGCAGGAAGACGATATTCACAATCGGTGGGACATCGACGCCCGTGGTCAGCAGGTCGACGGTAACCGCGACTTTAACTTGATTTTCTTCGTTCTTGAAACGTCGAATCAATTTCTGCGGTTGGTCAGCCTCGCCGGTAATTTTGACCACGGTGTCGTTGGGTTGCGAGCCATAGTGTTTTTCAAAGGCGACGCTGAGCAGACGCACCACCGTATCGGCATGCAGGTCTGTCGCGGCAAAGATGAGGGTTTTCCCAGGAAGTCCGGGATCAATGCGTTCTGCGAGTTGGTCGCAGACGGTTTGATTGAACGATTCGGTGACCACGACATTGTTGAATACGTCGATGTCAGCATCGATGTCATCGGGCGTGGTAGCGGTGATGACCTTTTGCGTGAGCGGGTCATAGGTTTTCAGGTTTTCCCCGGCTTTCCAATGAATGCCCTTGGTGGAAAGTTCGGTGTTGATCCGGATCGGCGCTTCATGATCGACCAGGAAGCCCTCTATGACGGCTTGGCGGTAGCTATAGGTAAAGACCGGATTCCCGAAAATCGTCACCGTGTGCAAGGCTGGCGTCGCGGTTAAACCCACGCGCACCGCATCGAAATGATCGAGCACTTGCCGGTATTTGGCCAGGTATTCGTCGAGATTCTGATAGCCCAATTCCCCGTCGGTGAGGTCTTTGTCTAAGACATAACCGCGATGACACTCATCAATGACGACGCAATCGTAGCGATCTACGGGAATAGCCGGGGCACCATCGGCGGGATAGAGGAGTCGTTTGACCATGCCTTGCACGGTGGCGATGTGCACCCGGGTGGTCGCAGACGGTTCGATATCGCCGATACTTTTGACATCAAACATATCAGCGAAGGTGGTGATGCCCTCTAGGCGCACATCTTTGAAAGAATCATCAGCCTGGGTGCCCAGGGTGGTGCGATCCACCAGAAATAGAATACGGTGGAAACGATCCGTGCGCAGCAGGCGATGCAATAAGCCGATGCAGGTTCTGGTCTTTCCGGTGCCGGTGGCCATGGCGACCAAGATATCGCGCTGTCCGTTGATGATGGCGTGTTCGATGGCGGTGATGGCTTGGTGTTGGTAGTCACGCAAGCCCAGCTCAGGGGTGGTACTGGCAAGCTGTTGGTCGGCAATTTTTGGGTCGTGGTCCAGCAGGTGCTGCAGGCCTTCGGGTGTGTACCAGGATTCCAGCGGGCGAGACTGGTTGGTGGTATGACGACAATCACGCCACCAGATGCCTGATTTTTCAGGGATCTGGCGAATATAGGGGCGACCATTGGTCGAGAAGGCGAAGGGAATGGCCCGCTTGTCTTCACCGTGATTCCAGGGGCCGCCGGGATCGGCCATGTCGGCGCTGACGATAAAGCCGAGCGAATAGCGTTCGGCCTGGGGCACTTTCCCGGCGACATCCTTATTGACTCGCTTGGCTTCGACGACGGCGATTGGCATCAGGCCCATGAAGAGCACGTAGTCAGCAGGCCCATGATTGGTCGGCCATTCGGCGATGGCTTGATTGACGCCCTTTTGTGGGCGGGTTCCTTTCGCATACCGAAGATCGGTGGTGTCAGCTTGCCAACCGGCTTCGCGCAAATGGGCATCAATAATGATGCGGGTATCGGACTCATCGAGGCCGAGATGCTCTGCGGCGGTCGCGAGGGCGGTGGCACTTGGGGGCTTCGCGGTATAGAGGTCTTGGGCAGTTTTGGTGGCGAGACGTTCTGCGAATTCATGGGCAAGGCGGTCGCGGTCTTCTTGGGTTTCCTGCGCGAGGGCAACCGCGCTTTCGAGGTCACGATACGCTTCCGCTGTTTTGGCTTCGGCTTTCTGGCGTCCTGACTCGGCTTTGGCGACAGCGGCCTTGGCGGCACCTAATTCGACGACTTGGGATCTGAGCCTGCTCAGTTCCTCTTTCAGCGCTTGGTCGACGGCTTGGGGTTCGGGTGGTGGCAGAAAAGTGGGGTAGCGCCAAGTTGGTTTGCCGCCAAAAGAACGGTGAAACCACACGGCTATTTTATGGGCAAAGCGCAAGCAGCGCAGAGCTTCGCTGCGATTGCCAGCTACATCGTGGACCGCACGATTGGCCGTCATGCGAATAGTATGAAAGAGATCCGCAACTTCGCGGGGGAGGTATCCCGAATCCGCGAGGCGACGCAGGAGTTTCAGCAGATCATATTCGGCGATATGGGTGACCTGCGCCAAGGCCGCGATTTGCTTGGCCAGGGTTTCAATCCATTGCCGCAGTTTGAAGAGCGCGGTTTCGCTATCCGAAAAGACGTAGCCCTCTGCCTGACCAGCCAGCCGAACCAGGAGGGGATCGTAGACGCTCAGGAATTCAAAATTGATGGAGCTCGCCACTGCCTTATTCGTCATCAGGCAGATCTCCAACGCATAGGACTGGTTTGTTCAGGTGTCATATGCTTGGTCAGGCTCAGAACATTGAGCGTAAGACGTGCGATGAGAATAGGAAAGCACGAGTTTGGGGCAAAAGGCCGATAAAGACTGTTATCCGGACGTCTGAACCCAGCGTGGGACGGGCGTGGGACGGGAGATTCCACTGCGGCCAAATAATATCGCCGTAAAAGGCATAACCCCCGGCGATGCCGAGGGTTATGCTTGGTACTCCCAAGGGGATTTGAACCCCTGTTCGCGGACTGAGAATCCGCTGTCCTAGGCCTCTAGACGATGGGAGCTGGTGGTGGCAGAAGGCGGGCGAATGGTGGGCCGAAACCGAGGGCTGTCAACAGATGGGGGAGGGCAACTTGGTGGGAATGGCCGGGTATTCGGGAGGTGTTCGTGTCGGGATGCGGGTGAACGGGGATAGGCGCATCGCGTGGCGGCTTCTGCTCTTTGACCATGCTCGCGGTTTTGGCAGCATGGACTCATGAGCACGCCTACGTTTTTCTTCTATGCGTTGATGGTTGCCGCTGTCTGGGCGAGTGGCCTCGGTGCGGTAGAATCCGGAGCGGCCGCAATTCCGCAGCAGGCCGTGGCGCTGTTGGAAGCCAAGTGCTGGCATTGTCATGGTTCGGAAAAGGGCAAAGGCGACCTGCGCATGCACACTGCGGAATTCCTCGCGGTAGGCGGCGAGGAAGGCCCGGTGCTGATCGCGGGCAACGCCGAAGCCAGCCGTATGATTCAGGCGGTTAAGCGCGGTGATCCGGACACGGCCATGCCGCCGAAGGACAAAGACGCCCTGACTCCCGAAGAGATCGCGATCCTGAGCCAGTGGATCCAAGCCGGAGCGGTGTGGCCTGATGCAGCGGCGCAGCCGGAGCCGCAGTCGCAAGCCAAGCCCGAATAAGCGGGTGGCGATGGCGCTGGTGCGTGTAGCCTGCGCGCACGATGACATTACCGACGGTCTTGGAATTATTGACCCGCAGCGCGGCGTATCTGTGTGAGCGCGGGATTGCCAACGGGCGCCGGGAAACGGAATGGATTTTTGCCGATACGTTGGGGTGGACTCGACTGGATTTATACACCCGTTTTGACACGCCGTTGGAATCAGAAATAGTCAGTCGGTTGCGGGATCGCGTGGTCAGGCGCGGCAAGCGCGAGCCGTTGGCGTATGTGCTCGGCAGCCAGCCTTTTGCGGGCGTTACGCTGCACGTTGGCAGCGGGGTTTTGGTGCCACGGCCAGAGACCGAAGAATTGATCGAACACGTGCTGGCGGCCTTATCGGAAAGCCCATTGCGGATTATTGACGTCGGTACCGGTTCCGGAGCCATCGCCCTGGCGTGCAAAAAAGCCCGTCCGGCGTGGTCGGTCGAGGCCGTCGACATTTCTGCGGAGGCCCTGGTCATCGCCCGTGCGAACGGCGAAGCGTTGGGTCTGGCGGTCGATTGGCGTCTCGGTGATCTGCTTGCCGAGGCGCAGGGGCTCTTTGCCGGCATCATCGCCAACCTGCCGTACATTGCCGAAAGCGAAGCCGAACTCTGCGATCCGGAACTCGCCTTTGAACCGCGCGGCGCGTTGTTTTCCGGCGCCGATGGCCTGGATGCGATTCGCTCCATCATGCCGCAGATAGCCACCTGCTTGGCTCCCGATGGCATCGCCTGGCTCGAACACGGCTTTCGCCAGGCCGAAGCTGTTCGCGCATTAGCTGAGGCTGCAGGCTTACAGGCGACCACGATAAAGGATCTGGCTGGGCAAGAACGGTTTGCACGTATTTGCCGATTACATTCGTGAACGTCCTATGTCCTATGTCCTATGTCTTGAGGCAGTTAACGACACCCAGGAATTCAATGTACTGTTGAATTGCATCAGTCTGAGTCCGTTTCCATTCCAACGCGGAATTCGCTCCCGCTAGACCTCGGACCTCGGACCTCGGACCTCGGACCTCGGACCTCGCTCATCTCATCCACGAACACAACCCCGTCAGCATATTTCATGAAGTTCACACATCTACTCTCAGTCATTCTCCCCATCATGTTGTTAATGACGGTTGTAATGGTTCGCGTTGCAACAAGTCCACGTCTCGCGCGTCCTCCGCTGGTTCCGATTAGCGAGGCTGAACCGTGGATGGCGGCAGCGTTGCCGGGTATTGGTATGAAAACGCGTGAGGCCATGGCCGCGCATATTCGCGCTGGCCAGCGGGAGAAACTACCACCCGGTGCCCGGGCGGCTGCGTTGACCATGTTTAGCGGGTGGCCTGAGCCATAAAGGCCTGACAGCAGCGGGTGATGTGCTGATACATGCGTTCAAAGCCGTCATCGCCGCCGTAATAGGGATCGGCGATTTCGCGGACGCCCTCTGGATCATAACTGCCGAATAAAACTAGACGGGCCGTGGCCTGCGCGGGAGTGCGCTGGCGGAGCACGGCGAGATTGTCCTCATCCATGGCCAGGAGGAGGTCATTCGTGCTATAATCACGGGGCTGCAATTGCCGGGCGCGATGCGCGACCGGCACCTGGTGTTTCTGCAAAACGGCGAGGGTACGGGGGTCGGCATTTTTGCCGACATGCCAGGGACCGGTGCCGCAACTGGTGATCGTCCAGTCGGCGCATGAGGAATGCTGGGCAATCAATTGCCGCAGGACCGCCTCTGCCATGGGGGATCGGCAAATATTGCCCAGACAGACAAAGGTCAGATTCATAATTGTGATTCCGGATGTCCACGTGGGGTATCTGGCGCAGATTCCGCCCACAGCACCGTGCGCTGACCATTCACCAGCACATAGACCGCCGTCTGCTGATAGCGCTGCATCAGCGCTGCGGCCAGACCGGGGTGATCGCGCACGCACCACCCATCTTCGTGCCAGGTCGCCTCGGGATCGGTGCCGCGGACCCGCTGCGGATTCAGGCCGCGGGCGTTCAGTTCGGCGCGCAGGACGGCGTCGCGGGCGGCGTTCATGGCCGGAGTCAGGGGCTGGCTCCACGGATTTTCGGCGGTCAGGATCAGCCAGCGTCCAGGTTGCGCCTGCAAGGGCTGCCAACCGTTGCCCTGCGGCATCCACAGGACGGTGCGGTCGTAGAGCTCCGCGAGGGTGTCATCGCGATTGGGCATGCCTGATGCTCACCCAGATTGCGCCGGGGCCAAGCGACGTGACCGGCGACTTGACCAGCCACATGCAGGCGGCGACAACGCAGCATGGTATTCGATGCGGTCTGGAGTGTTGCCGTCGCTGGAATCTTTGGCGCCTTTGTGGGCTCCTTTCTCAACGTCTGCATTCATCGCCTGCCGCGCAATGAAAGCGTGGTGCATCCGCCTAGCCGCTGCTACGCCTGCGGCGCGCGGGTGCGCTGGTACGATAATCTGCCGGTCATCGGCTATCTGGTGCTGCGCGGTCGTTGTCGCTGGTGCGGGTCGCCATTCAGCATTCGCTATCTGTTGTTAGAGGTGGTCGTGGCGGCGCTGACCGCCGGCACGGTGTGGACCGTCCTGGCGGGTTGGCATACCCCGGCCCCGTGGCTGCTGGAGTTAGGTATTCAGCCGGCCATCGCCCAAGCCATTGCGGCGGGGTCCCTGTTGTTGTTGATGTGGTTTTTGCTGGTCGCGACCGTCATCGATATCGATCATCTGATTATTCCCGATGAATTGACCAAGAGTTTCCAGCTCGCCGCACCATTCGCTGCGATAGCGGTGGCGAGCAATTTGAATTTTGCCTGGAATGGGGCAGATTGGCTGATCCGTTTCGATGTCTTCCAGCACGCCCATGTCGATGCCTGGGGTTATTTTAGCAAAATCGGTGGCATTACTGCGGCAGTGTTATTATTTCTACTGTTGTCGCTGCCGCTCGCCAAAGTCATCTACAGTCGCTATTGCCCCGAAGGCGAACGCTGGCGCGACGAAGATCACCGCGGTTTCCGCTGGGGCGTGGGCTGGTTTGTGATTGCCTCGGTGGTGCATCTCTCCGTGCTGGCGATTTTATGCGCTAAAGCGGGTCCAGGGCCAGAAGTGCCGCCCCAGGTTTACGCCATCGCCAGTCTGGGCATGGCCATTCTCGGCAGTTTGGCCGGATGGATGTCGCTCTATCTGGTCGGCCTGCTTGGAACCGTGGCATTTCGCAAAAATGCGATGGGTTTTGGCGACGTGAAATTCCTGGCCCCGATTGGCGCTTGGTTGGGCCCGGTTGGGGTCGTCCTGGCATTTTTCGGCGCCGCGGTCGCGGGCAGCCTGATTGGGCTGCCGCTGTACCTGATGGGCGGCAAGCGCACGATTCCGTTTGGGCCCTATCTGGCGTTAGGCGCCGTGCTGACGCTGCTGTTTGGCGATGTCGTGTGTCGTTATCTGCTCGCGCCGTTGTTATCCACATAACCATGCATGCCCGTCATAACGCTTACGACTGAGATTGCCGCGCCGGTCGAGACCGTCTTCGACCTCTCTCGTAGCATCGACTTGCATATGGAGTCGACGTCTCGAACGAAGGAAAAAGCGATTGCCGGAAAAACATCCGGACTGATTGAGCTAGGTGAAACGGTTACCTGGGAGGCCACGCATTTCTTTATTCGCCAACAACTGACCGTTTGCATCAGCCAGTTTAAGCGCCCATACTATTTTCGAGATTCAATGGTTGCGGGAGCGTTTTTAAGATTCGATCACGATCACCATTTTGAATCTTGCGCAATTGGCACAACAATGACGGATGTCTTTGATTTCACATCTCCATTTGGGCCACTAGGCCAACTAGCGAATTGGCTCATTGTCACTCGGCATATGCGCAAACTTCTACTAGTGCGAAATAAAATCATCGCATCGGTGGCTGAATCTCACAGCGCACATTTTCGCTAAGGCAATGGAACTTGCTGGAGAAAAATACCTGGCGCACCGTATTGCGCTGAATTCCCCATACGGTGTTTCCAAATGGTCGGATCATGGCCGCCGATCAATGATCGCGAGCGTCGGGCTGTCCCGAGTCGGACAGCGTTTACTTCACCACCCACGTTTCAGCCTTACCAAAGTCAGTGTACAAATCCGCCAACGAGGTCGTGCGATTGGCCTTGGCCGGGGCGACGGTGGCAGCCAGAGACTCTTCATAGATCGGCCGCCGTACTTGGCGCAGGACACCCATGGCGAGGGGGCCGGGATGCTGCACGCCGAGACGGGCGAGCTGATACGCATACGTCGGATCTTCTAGACTGTCATCGTGCACGATCAGGCGGTCGGCGGATTTTTCGGCGTCGACGATTTCGCTGCTGAAGCCCTTGGCGGCGATGCCTTTGGCGCCATCGACGCCAAAGCGCAGGGGTTTACCCTGTTCCAGGCGCAGCATGCCGTCGTCGCGGGTTTCTTTGCTGTAGACCGCGTCCCAGGCGCCATCGTTGTAGATCACGCAATTCTGCAGAATTTCGACAAAGGCGGTGCCGGGGTGGGCGTGCGCTTTTTTCAAGACTTCAGAGAGATGTTTGATGTCACGATCCGAGGTCCGCGCCACGAAGCTGGCTTCGGCGCCGAGGGCGACCGAGCACGGATTCAAGGGATGATCGATGCTGCCCTGCGGGCTCGACTTGCTCTTTTGGCCTGTCGGTGAGGTCGGCGAATATTGCCCCTTGGTCAGGCCATACACGCGATTATTGAACAGTAGCACGCGCAGACGCACATTACGACGCAGCAGATGCAGCAGGTGATTGCCACCGATGGAAAAACCATCGCCGTCACCGGTCACCAGCCATACGTCGAGATCCGGATTCGCCGCGCGAATGCCGGTGGCGATGGTCGGGGCGCGTCCATGCAGGGTGTGAAAGCCGTAGGTGTCAACGTAATAGGGAAAACGGCTGCTGCAGCCAATGCCGGACACAAAGACAATATTCTCTTTCGGCACGCCCAGCGTGGGCAAGAGATTATGCATAGCGCCGAGAATCGCGTAGTCACCGCAGCCGGGGCACCACCGCACATCTTGGCTGCTGACGAAATCTTTACGGGTGTAGGTACCGGGTTCGCTCATGGGATATCCGTTCAGCGCAGAGTGCTGGTAATGGCGTCTTCGATATCGCCGACTTTGAATGGCTGACCGCTGACTTGATTGAAACCCTGGCAGTCGACCAGGTATTTGGCCCGCAACAGCATGCGTAGTTGGCCGCTGTTATTTTCGACCACTAGGACGCGTTCGAAGGCGGCAAGCACATCGCCGAGATCGCGCGGCAGGGGCCAAATATTGCGTAGATTCAAATGGCTGACCTTGACCCCGGCTTTGAGCTGGCGGCGGACTGCGGTGCTGACCGGACCAAAAGGTGAGCCCCAACTGACGACCAGCAATTTGCCCTTGGCATCGCCATCAACTTTGAGCGGTGCGTAATCATCGGCGATGCGGTCGATACGCTCGGCGCGCAACTTGGTCATCAATTCATGATTGTCCGGGTCATAGCTGATATGGCCGGTGACATCGGCTTTTTCTAAGCCGCCGATGCGATGTTCCAGGCCAGGCGTACCGGGCTTGACCCAGGGCCGGGCCAAGCTGTCGGGATCGCGCTGGAAAGGCTGAAAGCCGGTGCGGTCACTGCGGAAATCCGGGGCGATTTCGGCAATGGCCTTGGGATCGGGCAGACGCCACGGTTCGCTGCCGAAGGCAATATTGCCGTCGCAGAGTAGAATCACCGGGGTGCGATAGCGTATGGCAATGCGCGCCGCTTCGATGGCGGTATCAAACGCGTCTTTGGGCGACCGCGCGGCAATAACGGGCAGCGGCGATTCGCCATGGCGCCCGAATAATGCCTGCAACAAGTCGGCTTGTTCCATCTTGGTCGGCAGCCCGGTGGAGGGCCCGCCACGCTGGACGTTGATCACTAACAAGGGCAATTCGACCGAAATCGCCAGACCGAGGAATTCACCCTTCAAGGCGATGCCCGGACCCGACGAAGCGGTAACGCCGAGCGCTCCCGCATAGGACGCGCCCAGAGCGATACCGATCGCAGCGATTTCATCTTCGGCCTGCACGGTGCGGACGCCGAAATTACGCAGACCCGACAAATGATGCAAAATGTCCGAGGCTGGGGTGATCGGATACCCGGAATACAGCAGATCAATGCCGGCTTTTTCCGCCGCGGTCACCAGCCCCAGCGCCAGGGCCTGATTGCCGTTGATCGAACGGTACGTGCCCGCGGGCAACGAAGCGGGCGGCACTTCGTAGCGGACCTGAAAGGCTTCGGCGGTTTCACCATAGAAATAACCAGCTTTTAACGCGGCGATGTTACCGTCGCGGATTTCCGGTTTCTTACCGAACTTTTGTTCGATGTGATGAATCGTCGGTTCGATCGGGCGGCTGTAGAGCCAATAGGTCATGCCCAGGGCAAAGAAATTCGCGCAACGCTTAGCATTGCGACCGGTTACGCCGAGCGGCTTCAGCGCCTCGACGGTGAGTTTGGTCATCGGTACTTTATGTACCGTCCAGCCAGCCAGGGAGTCATCTTCCAGCGGGCTGGTGGTGTACGCCGCCAATTCCAAATTGCGGTCCGAGAAATTATCGGGATCGACAATAACCGGCCGACCCTTGGGCAGATCGTTGATATGGCGCTTGAGCGCCGCCGGATTGAACGCGACTAAGACATCGGGCTCATCGCCCGCGGTCAGGGTCAGGTCGTTGCTGAACTGCAGCTGAAAGCCCGAGACGCCATACAGCGATCCCGCCGGAGCGCGAATCTCGGCCGGGAAGTCAGGCAGGGTGGCGATGTCATTGCCCGCCACCGCCGAACTCAGGCTGAGCTGGTCGCCGATGGTCTGCACGCCGTCGCCAGAATCGCCGGCGAAGCGGATAACCACCCGGTCAAGAACCTGCATGGGCTTGGAAGAAGGGACGAGTTGATCAGTCGACATGGGCAACATCCTAGAGGATTGCCGGGGCGCTGGTCATGTTTTCGCCGCACCTGGTCAATACGTGCGTTTCATGGATGGCGAGCATTCAGCGGATGAAAGAAACCGGGCTTGGGTGGTGGGCTGGCGCAGGAAGCTGCTCCCAGGGACCACGAGCGGTGGGTCCAGTCTCAGCCCGCAAGACCGTGCAAGCACCGCCCTTGTCATCCCCGACCGGCTCTTAGTATCCGGCCCCTTTCCTGCTTTCCCCGAGCTCCGGAGTGTGGTGACCGTGGTTGATGAAGCGACGCGTAAAGCCCAAGTGCTGATCGAGGCCCTGCCCTTCCTGAAGCGCTTCCACGATCAGGTGATGGTGGTCAAACTCGGCGGTGAACCGATTGAGGATCCGGCGGTGCTGGATCGTCTGCTCACCGATCTGGTGTGGCTGGAACAGGTCGGGGTTAGCCCGATCCTGGTCCATGGGGGTGGCAAATCGATCTCGCGGGCGATGGAGGCCAGTGGCCTCACGCCGCAGTTCCACGGTGGCCGTCGCGTCACCGATGCCGCGACCATGGACATCGTGGTCCGCGAAATTGAAAAGCTCAACAGCATGCTGGTCAAACGCATCTTTGAGTTGGGTGGCGCCGCTATCGGTATGATGCCGCCGCGTCAGCCCACCGTCGCCGGGGGAATTCTCGACCCCGCTCTCGGCCTAGTAGGGCAGCCGACCACGGTCGACCGTGAACGCATGATGCGCTATGCGACCCGTGGCCTGATCCCGGTGATTCCGCCGATCGCGGTCGATCCCGAGGGTCGTCTGCTCAATACCAACGCCGACGACATCGCCCTGGCTGTCGCCACCGCGGTCAATGCCGAAAAGCTGGTTTTCTGTTCATCCGTGCCCGGCGTGTGCACGGATCCCAAGGATCCGTCCACCCGTTTGAGCAGCCTGACCGTTGCCGAAATCCGCGACCTAGTCGCCAAAGGCGTGATTCAGGGCGGAATGATCCCTAAGGTCGAAAGCTGCATCGCCGCCTTGCAGGCTGGGGTGCGCAAAATCCATATCGTCGACGCCGCCATGCCGCACGCCCTGCTGCTGGAAATCTTCACCGCCGAAGGCATCGGCACTGAATTGCACCTCTCGCGATAGGTTTAAAAATGTACCGTCACATTATCTCTTTGGCTGAACTGTCGTCGCAAGACGTCGATGACTTGCTTAAAGTCGCCGCCTATCTGAAAGCACGCCGCGCTCGGGGCATTCCCGAGAATGCGCTGAAAGGCCGTTCTTTGGCGATGATTTTCGAGAAGCCGAGCTTGCGCACGCGACTCAGCTTCGAGATGGCTATGGTCGAACTGGGTGGTCATGCCACCTATATTCGCGGTGAAGAGGTCGGCCTGAACAGCCGGGAGCCGGCCAAGGATGTCGCCCGTGTGCTCTCGCGCATGGTCCATGGCATCATGATCCGCACGTTTGCCCATCAGAGCGTGGTCGATCTCGCCGCGCATGCGACGGTGCCGGTGATCAACGGACTTTCCGACGCCAGCCATCCCTGCCAGGCTTTGGCCGATGTCTTGACCATGCGCGAACATATCGGTGATGATCTCACCGGCGTGAAGGTCGTCTTTGTCGGCGATGGCAATAATGTCGCGCGTAGCTTGGCGCGGGCCTGTATGCATGTCGGCGCCAAGTTCGTCCTCGCGGCCCCCAAGGCTTATCAATTCTCGCCCGCTGATCAGGCAGATTTTGGCCTGGATTGGCATCGTGGCATTACCCAGACCGGGGATATCGCGGCGGCCGCCGCCGGTGCGGATGTGCTTTACACCGACGTCTGGACCAGCATGGGTCAAGAAGCAGAAAAAGCTCAGCGTCTCAAGGATTTTTCCGGCTTTTGCATCGACGAGAAATTGATCAAGCAGGCCTCGCCGCGGGTCAAAGTCCTGCACTGTCTGCCGGCCCATCGTGGCGAAGAAATCAGTGATGGCGCCATGGAAGGTCCGTGGAGCCTAGTCTTCGATCAGGCCGAGAATCGCCTGCATGCACAAAAGGCCGTACTCCGTCTGCTGATGGCTGATGACCGCGAACAAGTCATCGCCGCCGCCCGCGGCTGACAGGTCGACCCCGCTTGCCGCGAAAACTGCGCGTCAGCGCAGAGATAAGCCAGCTCTCCGTACCGCCGACTTCAGTCGGCTTGAAGGGGGACGGTGCGCAGAGACGGAGCAACGCGGGTGCGCAGCGTGCCGCACCCGTCCGCGGCTTCAGATACCCAACGCTGCGCGTTGCGCGGCGTAAATCTCAGTGATTCCGGTGCCAGCGGCGGCGAGCAGGCCGTTGAGGGCAACGTGATCAAAGACACCTTTTTCGCCGGTGCCCTGCACTTCGACAAAGGCGCCATCGCGCATGACCACATTCATGTCGACATCGGCGCGGGAGTCGTTGGCATAATCAAGATCGCAGATGATTTTTCCATCCACGACGCCGACGCTGACGGCGGCGACTTGGCCGTACAAGTAGGCCTCGGGGCCGCTCTTGCCTTGTTGCTTGGCGAGCACGCGCAGGGCGTCGTACAGCGCAACCCAGGCGCCCGTGATCGCGGCGGTACGGGTACCACCGTCGGCCTGGATGACATCACAATCGATGGCGAGGGTGATCTCGCCGATCTTGCTGAGATCCACCGCGGCGCGCAGCGCGCGACCAATGAGACGCTGGATTTCTACCGAGCGTCCATCTTTTTTGTCGCCATCGCGGCGCTTGCGGGTATTCGTCGAGCCCGGGAGCATTGCATATTCTGCGGTCAACCAGCCACCCTTGCCACCGCCGCGCAAAAATGGCGGCAGATCTTTTTCCAGCGACACGGTGCACAGCACCTTGGTATCGCCGAAGGCAACCAGGCATGAACCGGCTGGATGCTTGATGAAGTTGCGTTGAAAGGTCACATTGCGCATTTCTGTCTTCTTTTCCTAAGTTTATTGGAGTACGTCCGAGGTCCTACGGCTTCGCCTGTCCTAAGTCCTACGGCTTCGCCTGTCCTAAGTCCGAAGTCCCGACCTGCGCATGAATGGGGTTTCAAGGTCGCAGAAGGTTCTTTCCGTGAATGGGCGCGCAGCATGTCTCGCATCCGCAGGCACGCTACCGCAAAAAAATGGTGGGGGGGATGAGAACGGTCCTATGTCCTATGTCCTATGTCCTATGTCCTAACAGTCCGAAGTCCCGACCTGCGTTATGAAGGCAGCGCTTGCGTAGGCAAAACCACTCCAACCCCTGTCGCGCATCCGCAGTCATGTCACCGCAAAGAATGCGAGGACCTCGAACTTCGGACTGCGAAGACCTGGGACAGGCGAAGCCGTAGGACCTTGGACTGCGAGGACTTCGAACTGCGAAGACGCAGGACGCAGGACGCAGGACGCAGGACGGAAAAATACCGAACGCAGAGAACGCTTTTTCAAACAGGAACCGAAGGCAGAAAGGAAACATGTGAAATTCCATGCTTCTTCGCCATACGAGCGCCGAGTTCATGGATGGCATGATCTTCCGTGGCGTGATGCCCGCAGGCAAAGCAGTGGATGCCCAGTTCTGCGGCCTCGTGCCAGGTCTGTTCCGAGGTCTCGCCGGTGATGAAGGCGTCGCAGCCAGCGGCGGCGGCGGCGGTCAGCCACGCTTGGCCGCCGCCGGTGACCACGCCGACGCGGCTGATGCGCGCGGGCCCGCCAGGACAGTGCAGCACGGGATGGGTGAAGGCGGTCTGGCAGCGCGCGGCGAGTTCGGCTGCCGTGCATGGGTTGGGCAGATCGCCACAGCGACCGAGATTCTGTTCGCCAAAAGCCTGATGCTGGTCGATGCCAAGCATGCGTAGGGCGACGGCATTATTGCCGACCTGCGGCTGTGCATCCAAGGGTAGATGATAAGCGATCAGGGAAATATTCGCCTGCATCAGCGTGCGCACGCGCTGCGCGATCATGCCGGTCAGACGCAGATCGCGGCTACCCCACAAAATGCCGTGATGGACTAGAATGGCATCGGCCTTTTGCGCGGCCGCAAAAGAAATGGCGGCGAGGCTGGCGGTGGCCGAAGTGATGACGCGCGTGATGGTGGTCCCACCTTCGACTTGCAGACCGTTGGGGCCATAATCTTTATAGCGGCTCGGTTCTAGCAGGGCGTCCAGGTCGGCGATAAGATCAGTAGTGAGCATGGCTTTATTTTTCAACGTGGGGAGAAAATGAAAGCAGAGAAAATGGGTCAAAAAAACCACGGGAATACCGCCAAAAAACAACCCCGGCCAGGTGGCCGGGGTTGTCAGAGGTGGGTCCGTGGTTTTCACCGCGGATGATCACCTGTGTCCACTATTTCGTGGCAATAACCTGCTGCACCAATTACTTGGCGTAGCGGGCCTTGGCGTCCTTGCTGAAGCGGAAGACCAGCTTTTGGCTCTTGGGCTTGGCAGCGATTTTACGCTCGACGCCGAAGCTCATCATGGTGCGCGCCGGCTTGGCCGGGATGCTGCGCAGAACGAGCTTGCCGACGCCGGGAATAACGGCGCCGAGGCTGGCAAAACGGAACAGGGTTTCGGACAGTTCGTCGAGAATGACGGCGACCTGCTTTTTGTTCACATCACCCAGGCCCTGATCGGCGACGGTGCTGGAGAGGTGGGCAACGAGCTGGCTCTTGGTGTAGCGCTTCTTAGCGGCCTTGGACAGGAGCGCGGAGCCCTTGCTGGCGGTGACTTTCTTGACGGCGACTTTTTTGGCGGGCGCCTTTTTGGCGCTCTTCTTGGCCTTGGCCATGGGGTGTACTCCTTGCGTACGGGGTTGACGCCGCTTTCTACGGAGAAATCCAGGTTGTCTATATCAAATCTCGTGGACACCCTGAAAAAATGGGCATCGGGCAAAACGCGGGAATCGCCCACTTGGCGTCGTCGTGGTGGAGGACCGGCCCGGCCTTTGCACTGCCGGGGTTTGCCGCGTAGACTGGGAGAGCCGCTGACACCTGCCGTGATGGCAGGTACGGCTTTCCAGGAGACGACACATGGCTTGGATCGACAACCTCTTCCGCCGCATGGCTGACATGGGCGCCTCGGATCTGCATATGACCTCGGAGCATGTGCCGAAACTGCGCGTCAGTGGTGACATCACCGACATGCCGGGGATCCCGCTGCTGAGCAAGGAACAGATGCGGCAGATTCTGATGGAGATCTGTCCCGAGCGCAATCAGGGCCAGTTCGATGAAACCGGCGATACCGACTTTGCCTACGCCCTGCCGGGAGTCGCCCGCTTCCGCTGCAACTACTTCAACGATCGCTTCGGTCCCGGTGCGGTTTTCCGCCGCATTCCCGACACTATTTTGACCGCGGACCAGCTCGGCCTACCGCCGGCAGTGATGAAGCTGACCGAGTACAAGAAGGGTCTGGTCCTGGTCACCGGCCCGACCGGTTCGGGGAAATCCACGACCCTTGCGGCGATGGTGGATCACATCAATGCCAGCCGCGCCGAGCACATCATCACCATTGAAGATCCGATTGAGTTCGTCCATCCGGCGAAGCGCTGCCTGATCAACCAGCGCGAAGTCCATCAGCATACCAAGAGCTTCTCGGCGGCATTGCGCGCCGCCCTGCGCGAAGATCCGGACGTGGTGCTGGTCGGCGAAATGCGCGATTTGGAGACCACCCGTATCGCCATCGAGACAGCGGAAACCGGGCACTTGGTGTTTGGCACCCTGCACACTTCGACCGCATCTTCGACCGTGGACCGCATCATCAATCAGTTCCCGGCTGACGAACAAGAGCAGATCCGCTTAATGCTGGCGGGCAGCCTGCGCGGTGTCATCGCCCAAAATTTGCTGAAAAAGAAAGGGGGCGGCCGCATCGCTGCCTTGGAGATCTTGTTGGTGACCTCGGGCGTGGCGGCGAACATCCGCGAAGGCAAGACCTATCAGATCCCGTCCGCGATGCAGATCGGCGCCAAGTACGGCATGCAGTTGCTCAACGACGCGCTGGAAAAATTGGTCAAACAGGGCCTGGTCGAACCGATGGCCGCCTATGAGAAGAGTCTGGATAAAGAGGACATGGCGAAAAAGCTCAAGTCCCTGGGCTTTGATGCCGAAGCCGCCATGTTCGCCGCAGCCGGGGGTGACAAGTCGGCCAAGTCCAGTGCGCCGCCCCCGCCAGCCGCGCGCTGAGGCTGAAGTCACCGCCTGGAAGCGTCAGTAGAATGTGTGCCGTTTGACCCCGCCCCCGGACTCTTTCGGGGGCGGCTTGGCGCCTTTGGCGACCTTGGGCTGATAGCCGATGCGCTCAAGAATGTGATCGACCGCTTTTCCGTCGAGCTGGTACGTTTCGATCATATAGTAGCGGACGTACTCGATTTCAAGGCGTTGGCCCAGCATGGACCGGGCGACGCGTTCCAGATCTTTGTTCTGGCTCATCGCTTATTCCTTGGCGGCTGCGGCTACCGCGGAGGCCAGACTTTCGTGAATCACGAACAGACTTTCGATACCGAGGATTTTGAATATCTCGCGCACGCTGTCGTTGGGGTTGACGAGCTGGAGACTGCCGCCCGCTTTGCGCAGTTGGTGCTGTCCGTTGATCAGCACGCCCACCCCGGCGCTGGCGATGTAGGAGACCTCGGAGAGATCGGTCACCAGGCGTTTGCTCCCCGCGGTGAGGGCCTGATCCAGTCGACTCTCTAGCTCGACGAAGGTGTGTCCGTCGAGATACCCCTTGAGAGCAAGCACGGATACCGTGCCATGGGCAGTTTCTGTAATAGTCAGGCCAGAGCGCATAAGCAGGGTCTTCGCCACAGGATAGGTGGATTGAACCGGTTCGGCAAGCCTTGGTCTGACGAATCTGGCAGCGGTGCGTGTTGCGCAGATGCATTCCGCATCAAGGCCGCATGCGACGCAGCGTGCGGCTGGGCAGGGACCATCGTGGACGCCACCCGGTCGGCGCTCTAAGGTGCCGCCATGGCCAAGGCGACTTCCCCCGCGATCGAGGATCTGTTCGAGCATATCGAGGACGCCGTGGCTGCTTTGGAAGGCGGTGAACTGCCGCTGGAACAGGCACTCACCCGGTACGAAGCCGGGCTGCGCGCGATGAAACAGGCCCGCGGCATCCTGGACCGTTATGCGGCCCGCCTGGAACAGGTGCGCACCGATGACGGCGCCTTGGCTGACAAAGCCGATGTGGAATGATCAGAGGTGATCGCATTCGCCAACGCGATCGGGGGCAGCATGCCCGCGTGTGAGGCCCTCAGTGACGCCGGGGTATTGCTTCCGGAGCCCTGCCTGGAATTCGGCGACACCGCTGCCGTGCAGGTGTGCGGCGGCTTCGTCGTGTTGCCCTGGCGCGGGCCCTGGCTGCGGGCTCAGGCTGCCGGCCTGGCTGCCGCACCCGATGCCGAGGCCGTGGCTGCGGGCGCCTACCGGCAGGCGGTGGTGCATCTGCAAAAAGGCCGCGCCGCGACCATGGCCGATGTGGCGCGGGCCTGGGAATTGCTGCCGTTGGGTGGCCGCCTGCTGATCTGCGGTGATAATGACCTGGGCATCGCCACCTTCGTCAAGCGTCTGGGCGATAGTCTGGGCGATGCCGGTGAGGTGGTGGCTAACCGTGGCCATGGCCGCATCGTGGTTTTCATCCGCAGCGAAAAGCCTCTGCCCAGTGAAGCCGTCGATCAGGCGGTGCCCTTGTTGCCAAATGTATTGCGCGAACCCGGCATGGATGCGCAGCTGCTGGTCAGTCCCGGCGTCTTTTCGGCGGGCAGTCTGGATGAAGGCACCGCCGCCCTGATCAATTGTCTGGCCCTGCAACCGCCGCCGGAACGGGTGATCGACCTGGGCTGCGGCGCTGGCCATCTCGGCATCGCCGCGCTGGTGCGCTGGCCGCGCTGCACAGTGGTATTCGCCGATCACGACCGCCGCGCCGTGCGCTGTGTCCGCGCCAATTTAGAACGGCTGGGACTCAGCGAGCGTGCCACGGTGGTGTGGTGGGACGCTGAAGAACCGGCGCCGGCTTCGGGCTGTGATCTGGCCTTGGTTAATCCGCCGTTTCACGACGGCACCGCCGTGGATCTGTCCCCCGCCAAGGCGATGTTCCGCGCCGTGGATGAGGCGCTGGGCCGTGATGGCCGCGCTCTTGTCGTGGCCAATCGCACCCTGCCTTATGAGCGTGATCTTGAACCGCTGGGTCGGGTCAAACTCGCGCGCCAGGACAGCCGCTTTAAAGTAATCGAGGTCGCCCGTGGGTGAACGTCTGGATGCCTATCTTTCCCGTCGCGGCCAGGGGTCGCGCAGCGAGGTGAAAACGCTGGTGCGCCGCGGCTCGGTCCAGGTTGATGGCACGATCTGCCGCGATCCCGGGCGCCATGTCGAACCGGGAGCCTCGGCCGTCGAAGTATTCGGCGGCGAAGTGCTGCCCGGGGTCGACAGCGCCACGCTGATTTTGCACAAGCCGGTCGGTTATTCGTGTTCGCACGACGAGCGCGAGGCGCCGCTGTTGGAAGAATTGTATCCAGAAGACCTGGCCCATCTGCCCTTGGAACCGGCCGGTCGCCTGGATCGCCTGACCAGTGGCCTGCTGATTATCACCACCGAAGGTGAGCTCATCCATCGCCTGACCAATCCGCGCAAGAAATTGAGTAAGCGCTATCGCGTTGCTTTTCGCGGCAAACTCAGCAGCCATGCCGTCGAACGCTGCGCCCGTGGCCTGGATATCGAGGGCGACCCGCGGCCGACTCTGCCTGCAAAACTGGTTCTGCTCGATCCGGACGGCGAGGGGCTCGAACATGCTTTGCTGACCTTGCACGAAGGCCGTTTTCATCAAGTGCGGCGGATGATCGCGGCCCTGGGTGGCGAAGTCACGCGCCTGCACCGTGATCGTATCGGCGATCTCGATCTGCCTGCGGATCTTGGCCCCGCGGGGATCCGTGCGCTGACCACCGGTGAACGTAATCTGCTGCTGACCGAAGATCGTCGGGATGCGGAAGAAGCAGATGAAGACGCAGCCGATCAGGCCCCCGCTGAGGCGGCAAAGGCCGCCGAGGTGAAGTCGCCGGATGTTCCCTGGGAACAGATGAGTCTTGGCGCGCAGGTGCGCCTGGGACGCAGGCCGAAGCCGGACTGAAGACAGCGGCAAGCAAAGGGAAGTGGACGCAGAGTCGTGTTCGCGTCACCACCTGTGCGGCATTAGCGCACCAACGCCGAAATCGCCTTGAACGTGGCGTTGCCAGCGCAGCGCTGCCAGCGGAAAAGAATGCTTTCCACTGGCAGGATCAGAGCCCCGAGATCGCGCATCGCGGTCAGGGCGTGGTCGCGATTGCGCTGGTCGCGGCTGGCAACGGCATCCGCCGCGACAATGACGTTGCGACCTTGCGCACGGGCATCGGCGACGGTGCCGAGCACGCAGACGTGGGTTTCGATGCCAGCGACGATCAGGGTGCGCTCGGGATGTTGATTCAGAGCCGGACCCAGACCAGGGTCATCTAGACAGGAAAAATGCAGCTTTTCATAGCGCGACGCGCTGGGGTCGGCGGCGGCCAGCAGGTGCGGTAGCGTCGGGCCCAGGCCTTTGATATATTGTTCACTGAAGCGGGTCTCCACATTCAATAAGCGCGCCCCGGCAATCAGTATAGCCAAGGCCCGGCCAACCGGTTGATCAGCGGAGATACCGGGAATGGCAGCGACAAAGCGTTCCTGCACATCAATGATCAGCAATTCGCTGGTCGCGGCGTCGAACTGAAAGGTAGACATGGCGGAGGTCTCCGCGCGCAGTGACTAGCCTGCGCGGATCAAGGCGACGGTGATATTGTCGATACCGCCGCGCTCGTTGGCGAGGTCAACCAATTGCACCACGGCGGACTGCAGGTCCGGAGCCTGCGGCACCAGGGCGAGCATCTCATGATCCTCGACCATGTCGGACAGGCCGTCGGAACAGAGCAGAAAGATATCGCCCGGCATCAGATCTTCGATGGTGATGTCGACGGTAATGTGCTCCATCCCCAGGGCGCGGGTGACGATATTGCCGAGCAGGTCGGCCTCAAAACTGTTGGGATCCAGGAGGCCAGCGCGAATGCGTTCGGCGACCAAGCTGTGATCTTGACTGATCTGTTCGATGGCCCCGTGCGCGATGCGGTAGATGCGTGAATCGCCAACATTGGCAGTGATGACGCGATCGGCCATGAAGGCGCAGGCGCAAATGGTGGTACCCATGTCGGCCAAGGCGGGATCAACGCGGGCGCGCGAGAGGATGTGATCATTGGCGCCGAAGATCGCCAGCTTCATCGACTCGACGACGCGCTCTTCGTCTTGCCAATCGGTCGGCTTCAGTTGGCGCAGACTGTGCGATACGACCTGCACGCCGAGTTCGCTGGCGATGTGTCCGCCCGCATGTCCACCCATGCCGTCGCAGACAATGGTGACGCGTTCGCGCAGATCGAAGTACAGCGCATCCTCATTATGATCTCTGACCCGACCTTTGTTGGTCAGCGCCGCCATCTGCACCGTCAATGCCGCCATGCGTGCTCCATATCAATCCACGCACAAGGCAAGCAGCGTCGAATCATCGCTGGCGGTGCTGCCGCCGCGGAATTGCCGCACCGAATCCATGATCCGGTCGAGGAGGATATCGGGGCCGGCGGCACTGTGCTTGCGTACCACTTCGATCAGCAATTCCAGGCCGAATTCCTCGTTCTGGCGATTCATCGTCTCGTTGATGCCATCCGTGTAGATCAGGAAGACATCGCCCGCACGGACCTGGGTCACGGCCTCTTCCAGGGCATTTTGGAAGATAGCGCCCTTTTTCATCCCCACGACCATACCTTTGGGGCGGATTTCTTCGATGTCGCCGGTGTGTACATTATAGCGCAGAGTCGGATTGTGTCCGGCGCGCGCCCAGGTGATCTGGCCCAGGCCAGGATCCAGGATCGCGTAGGTCATTGAGATAAAGATCCGCCCACCGAGATCATCGACCAAGCTGTCGTTGACCTGGGTCAGGATCGGCGCCGGGGACAGCCCCGAGGCGGCGTAAATGGACAAGGTCTTTTTGGCCATCGACATGATCAGGCCGGCCTGCATGCCATGGCCAGAGACGTCACCCTGAGCAAAACCCAGGCGACCGTCAGGGAGGGAAATGAATTCGTAGAAATCGCCGCTGACATCGTCGCAGGCTTCGAAGCGGGCGGCGAAACGATACCCCGGCAATTCGGGAATCTTGCCAAGCAGGCCGACCTGGACATCGCGCGCCTTGGCCCGATCACTGTCCGGTGACGTGGTGATGATTTTGGTTTCGGCCTCGACTGCATCCATCCACGAGAAATGCCCGTCGGCCTCAGCCACGGCGGAGCCACTCGGCACAGTCGGGGACACCGCATCCGTTACAAAGCTATCGAAGATGGTGCCTGACAAGGGATTGGCGGCGGCGGTCGGCGCCGCGAAATCGGGTGCATCCGCCGGGGCGGGTGAGCGCAGCGCCCCGGGCAGCGGAGTGGCGATGCGACCGCCGCCAGGGGCAATACCGGTGACGGGCGTGCGATTGCCATGGATCGGCGTGGCGACGCGCGGACGGGGTGAACCGTCCTGTTCCTGGGAGGGCGTGTGGTCTGGCTGCGGTGTGCGGTTGGTCGGCAGGGCTTGGCGTGGGGTGCGGATCTGCGCGCCGGTCGAATAGGAGCCCGAGCGGGCGATACGCAGACCGCCCGACCGCGTCCCTGCTCCACTTTGCGAGGTTGGGCGTTGATGCGGTTCGCCGCCGCCAGCCTTGGTCCGCACGCTGGCCTCATCGCGTGGCTGCGGATGTTCTGGCACATAGGTGCTGCATTCACCGGCGAGATGCCAAGCCATGCGGTCCGGAGCCAGTTCCCAATCCACGGGCGACAACAGGGTGATGTTTTGCACGGCATCCAGACAAAAGGGACACACCCAGTGATGGTGCGCGTCTGCGTAGCGCCACAGCGGATATTCCAACAGTTGGCGGACATTGCCAATCAGGTGCGCGGCACGGATATGCGCATCGCGCGCACGTTGGACTTCTGGTGCGGTACGGATCACGCCGGCGTGGTAGTGCTCACAATCCAGCAGATGCTGAACCATATTGCGCACGGTAAAACTGTCGAAACGGCCTGCTGCCAAACGGACGGTGTGGACCTTTTGCAGGCTGCACGGCGAGTACCAGAAACCTTCGTGATCGAAAACCTGCCACGCCGTGTCGGTCGCCGCAAGGTGGGCGATTTCTTCGTAGGCCTGGCGGGTGGTGATTTCGGCGGAGGGCTTGACCGTCCCTTTGCCATTCTGCCAGCCGGTACAACGGCGATCGAGATGATTTTCAACTGCCCGCGCCAAGGCCGCCTTGGCGGTATCGGCGCCGCGTACCGCCGACAGACAGTACGGGCAGATCCAGGCGCCGTTGCGGGCGACATGCGCCCAATCGGGGTCCTCGACCAGGCGGACGCGAACGATCTGACCGATGCCGGTACTGCCGGTAAGGGTGGTGCGCCGTCCGGATTGGTGGCCTTTTGCCATGCGTCTGGCCAGAGTAGATGCCCTTCGCCCAGCCGCAACCAAGGCCGCCGCCTTGCCGCAACCAAGGCCGCCGCCAGCCGCAACCAAAGCCGTCGCCCGCCAGCAAATGGCCGCTGGCAAGCGCGGAATCAGGGTGGGGTTTCCGCGCTGGGTGCGGGGATCGCGCCGGGTGGGGCTGGTTCTTCCGGTTCAATCTCACCGACCCCATACAATGGTAGCCAGAATCCGAGCAGCACTTTGAGCAGGACCACCGCCATCGGGCCGATCACCAGCCCGGTCCAGCCAAAGGCGAGGACGCCGCCGATGATGCCGAGGAACAGCAGAAAACCCGGCCAAGAATCGGTGGTATCGAGTTTTCGCGTCAGACGTGCGCCGAATTGACCGATCAGCCATCCTGCCAGGAGGCAGGCCACCACGAGCCCCGCGGCATGCATGGGCTCGCCCCGCGACCACACGATCCCCGCGAGCGGGATCCACACCGACGCGTAGCCGACCACCGGAATCAAGCCCACAAAGGCGGCGATTGCGGCCACTACGCCGACGGGGAAATCACCCAGGATCCAGGCAATCAGGCCTAGGATCAACCCACGCAAGACCGCCATCGCGACCGTGTCATGTAACAAGCGCAGCGTGGTGTGTTGGAATCGACGCGTCAATTCTTGGCGCTGACGGTCGGTGAAAGGCGCCAGATGCAGCAGGCGTTGGGCGAAAACCTCGCCCCGCTCGAATAGCCCGAACAGGAGCAAGACAATCAGCGCTGCGTGCGCCAGCGCGCCGCCGGTGCCGCGGAACAGCCAACCATAGAAAGCCCGCGCCTGATTATCCTGAAGCAATTCCATCACCGTCGAGCGGACCAGATCTGGAGTGACCGGAAAGGCGGGGTACAGGACCCGCATGTGTTCCGCATGAGCAGCCAAGGCGTCTGCAACCGCCCGTGCTTGCTCGGGATCACGCAGCGCCAAGCCCCAGGCGACATCCCAGGTTTTCTGAAGCCCCCCGAGCGCATCGAGCAGAATCAGAAAAACCGGCACCACCGCCAGACTCAGCAGCAGAGTGGTGGCCAGGGCGGCGGCCAGACGTCGGCGCCATGCACCATCCAGGTGCGGCAGCCAGCGGATCAAGGCCGCATGGGTCGGCGCCATCACCACGGCATGGGTCAAGGCGGCCAAAGCGGCGGCGACCAAAAGCGGTTGGGTCAGCGGTGCGAACACGGTGGCGACCAGCAAGGTCGCGCTGGCCAGCATCGCCAGCATCATCAGGTGCGGCAGCCAATCTTTAAGTTGGGCCGGGCCCGGTCGACGTCCGTCGTCAGCCATGCCGAATTCTGTTGGTGCGGGTCATAAGGATTCCTGCGGAGGCAACGGGCGCCCAGAAGCATGCGCTCCGGGGAGAATTAGCGACCGTGGCGTAACCGCTCGGCAAGATAATTGTCGAGATGGGGGTTGGCCTCGATCGCCTTGGCCGTGCTTTCGATGTCGTATTCGACCCGGCGGAAAAGCACTCGGGGAGCGGATAGTTCGGTATCGAGCAGGCAATAGCAGGCGCGAGGGTCGCCATCGCGCGGCTGGCCGACTGAGCCGATGTTGATCAGCGCCTTTTCGTCGGCTTCGATGAAATAGGTCGAGCCCCATAATTGGGCAGGGGGGGTAAAGCTGCGATCGGTAAGGAACACGCCCGGCACATGGGTATGGCCGACAAAGCACACATGCGGGATCAGACTGAAGATCTCATCCATCTTGGCCGTGTTGGTAATATCACGGGGCATGACATATTCGCGGGTCGGCTGGCGCGGACTAGCGTGGGTGAACAGGTAATTGCCATCGCGAGCATGCAGCTGCAGCTTTTGCAATATGTCCCAGCGCTGCTTGCGGACTTCTTCGCTGCCTTCGGTCTTGAGCTGTTCCCGGGTCCAGTCGATGGCTCGTTTAGCGCGCGGATTGAAATTTTCCGCCCCAAACATCAGGGCTTCTTCGTGATTGCCCATCAGCACGGCGCCACAGCGGCGGACCAGATCCAGGCATTCCCCGGGGTAGGGCCCATAGCCGACGACATCGCCCAGGCAGATGATGCGCTGAGCACCATTTTCCTCCATGTCGGCGATCACCGCCTTGAGGGCGGTGAGGTTGCCGTGGATATCGCTGATCAACCCCAGGATCATCCCGGACAGTGTGGGGTGGCCCTGCGCAGAGTACAAGTCTCAGAGGCCGCTTCGTCCTGCCTATGTAGGCCACGCCGTTCTGATCGTCACTGCGTCGGAGTCGTAAATTCCCAGATGTGAGCATGCGCTCGGTCGAATCGCCGCTTGCCGAGCGCATGGCCCAGTCTTTTGTCGGGAACCGGCGGCACGCTGGTTTGTGCGTAGGTGGGGCCTAGCATGTACCGGTACCAGTGCTACCTCATTACGAGAGACCTACGGTCTGCCTTCCTGCGCAGGGATTCGGCACGGCACGTGCGTTGGTGGCGTATGCCCATCTCCTCGACCCCGGCTGTCAACAACGCGCTTTCGGCTGGGTCCTCCAGCGGCAGGAATGACAGCAACGCTGCCTTCCGCGACGCTGACTTCATGAAAATCCTGCTCGCGGAGATCACCCAGCAGGATCCCATGCAGCCGCAGGAGACTTCGAAAATTGTCGAGGGTATGCAGAAAATCCAGGAGTTGGCCAATTCACGTTTCGAGAAATTCCGCGATGACCAGCGTTGGGCTCGCGACCTCGCTGGCCAATCCGTCACGGTTCAGCAAGTCCAGGTCGATCCCGGCGAATTGACCAAGCTGCGCGAACGCGGCCTGGATCCCGACATCGGCTACGGTTCCATCTCAGGGGTGGTTGAACGCTACCGCGTCGTCGACGAAAGGGTGTGGGTGCATGCCAACGGCAAGGACTACCCCATCGACAATATTCGTCAGGTAAATCCGCCGGCCCCGGGCGGCGAACAACTGGGCACGGTCGCGGCCGGCATGCTGGGGCGGATCGTGCAATACCGCTCGGAAGATGGCACGACCTCCACCGAAGGCTTAGTCGGTGCCGTCGGCTTTGGCAGCGCTGGCGGGGTCGTCCTGACCATCGGAGACGAACAGGTTCCGGTATCGCGGGTGCAGCGGATCCGGATGTAATCGCGGCAATGCCGAAAAATCCGGCAGATTATAGGTATTAATCAGCTGGCTGGCGCTCATGCGGCTCTCATCATCGCGAGCCACATTGGGCATCGTACCCTGCCCACGAAAGGCACCCCATGCGTACCCTCTGCACCCTTCTCACCACCGTCGCGCTTCTGACCCCGGCCTTCGCCGCCGAAGAGGCCCCCAAGCCCGCCAAAGAAAAGCCGGCCGCCCCGATGAGCCTCAAGGCCATCTTGGCCACCGCCGATGCTGACAAGGATGGTGCCCTCACCGCCGCGGAGATCGTCACGGTTACCAATGAAGAGGCCAAGGCCCGCTTGATGACCTTCGATGTCGATACCGATGGCGCCCTGAGCGTCAGCGAAATCGAAACCGCCAAAGCTGGCTGGCGCCCCGCCAAGGAAGCCAAGAAAGCAAAGGACGGCAAGGAAGCCAAGGAAGCCAAGGAAGCCAAGCACAAGGAACCCGCGGAACCCGCGCCCGCGCCCTAATCTGCGCTGCAAGCAGTGTTTGCGCAAAGACCCCCACGGTGAATCCGCGGGGGTCTTTTTATGCGGCGCTTATATCTGGAAACGTCATTTTCAAAAAAATCCCCCACGGTTTTGCCGTGGGGGATTGGTGACGCTCATCGTATCCCGAATTCGTGATACGAATGGACGGCTGCGGTCAGCGCGGCTGACTCAGGCCTTTTTGACTTCCTTGACCATACCACTCATGCCCTGCGCCGCTTTTTCACGGTTGGAACGGAATTCATTCCAGTATTCCTGGGGCATGTCGAGCGAGATCTTCAAAGCGCCATTCGAACCGGCGTACTGCGGTTCGTCGACGGTGCGGACCTTGCCGCCGCCGTATTCTTCCAAGGCTTTTTCGATCGCCAGGCCCAGCGCCTTGATCTGCGATCCGCCGCCGCCGAGGAGGATGTTATTGCGCATCTTGGCCTGGAATTCCGGATCGTAACTAGCGATCAGGTCTTGCAGGGCGGCAACGGTCGGATTGACGATCTGAAAGCAGGACTTGTAGACCTGATCGGTCAGATTGAACTTGGTGGGCTTACCGGCGACGGGCAGGGTTTCCATCACGTCTTCCATGCGCGGGCTAACCGACGCGTGACGTTCTTTGATCTGGCGGATCATGTTGATCGAGAACTGCGCTTCCGGATGGGTTTCCTTGACCAGGTTGGCCAAGAACTGGTCGATGTAGTCACCGGCCACTTCGTGGGTGCGCTGATCGTCGGCACCAGGCATGGTACCGTGGACGCGGCACAAGTCGGTGGTGCCGGCGCCGATGTCGATGACCAGGGTGTCATCAAGGAAATCCAGGCCGTAGGCGACGCAGAAGGGTTCCGACGACACGATCACCGAATCGATGCAATCCGCAGCGGCTTCGAGAATGGTGGCCTTGCCTTCGGTCGAGGCTTCGGCAGGCGCACCGATGACCGCGTAGATGGTCGCGTCTTTGGGGGCCTTGGCCAGGCTGACGGTGTATTCGAGCAAATCCTTAATCGCGCGACGGACCTCTTCGCTGTCCTTGGCGCCCTTGTGCTTGATCGAACCGCCGGCGAGGGGCCGGTACAGGTTCAAGCTCATGCGGTTTTCCAAGGCTTCCTTGCCGTAGATCACATCACGGCCCCCCATCTTCTTCTTGGCGACGTGATCCTTGGGGTAACCGACATACGACCACACGGTCTCGCGGACGCCATTCGAAGAGGTGATGGAAGTGCGGCTCGTACCGAGGTCGATGCCGAGATAGATGATGTTGTCGTCAGCCATGGTCGCTCCTGAAGGAGTTGGGTTTGGTGGTTCGGGAAGGGGAAAGGGGAGGTAAGGATGCTGGCGGGCGGTCGGCAAGCAACCGCGGGCGGAGGGTCTTGGGCGCAATCGGCGTGTCATCCGCCGGGCTTGCGTACCAAGGGAGGGGGGCCGCTGCCCCCAGCGGCGATTTTCTTGACCGCGCCGACGGCTTTTTTGGTGTCGCGATCTTCGTCGCTCATGACTTCGATGGGTTTGACCGACCATTCCATGTCGTCGGGGTCGATGTTGCTGACCATGGCGCTGCTGGTCTCAGCGTATTCACCTGCAGGCTCGCTGGCGGCGGCAGCGCTGGCAAGCGTTGCCTGCGCGCCGGATTCGTCGGGTAGGGCAACTTGCGCCCCCGATTCTTCGGCCAGGGCCGCTGCTTCCCTGGCTGCATCGGCTGCGGTCTGTAATTCGGCCAGGGCCCGTCGATCGAGCGAGGGGCCATCTTTGAGCTTCAGCCGTTCAGCCTCAATCTTAGCGACGGCTTCGTCATCGCGGTCGTATTTCACGCCTAGCTCGTCACGAATCTTGCGATTGATATCGAGGATTTCCTTCATCAGGGCCAACTTGCGCTTCTTGCCGCCTTCGCTGTCCTGGATGCCGGCGGTCATGATACCGCGAATACCACCGCCGGATTGTTCCAGCGAATTCGCCAATTCGCGGGCCTCATCGCGTTCTTTTTCGGTGTCGTCGAGATCCCTGGCTAGGCGCTTGATCTTCTTTTCGAGCAGGTCGATCTTGGCCGACTGGGCTTCTTCTTCCTGCTTACGAATGCGTTCGCGTTCGTCGTCGAGAATATGTGCGATCATTTCACGCAGTTTGGTTTCCAACTCAGTCGAAACATTGCCGGTGCGCAGGGCGTGATCGAGCACGCGCTTCATCTTTTCTTCGATCTGGCCCATGCCCGCATCGGAGACGGTGAATTGCTCGGCCTTGATCTCGCGCTTGCGTTCGTCCTCGAGCAATTCCTGCGCTTTGCGCAACTGCTCGTTGAGATGCTTGGCGTAGGCGTCGGAACTGTCCTTTTCAGCCTTAAAGGCCTTGAGGCGTTCCTGGAATTGCGCTTCGGCCTCTTGCAGCAACTGCTTCTTTTCTATCTCGCCCATATTGGCGGTGAGATGCTGCATCGCCTCGCCGACCGCATCCTGGATCAGCAGTTTGATCGTGCCCATGTTGAGCACGCGGACTTTTTCGTGGCGGGCGGCCAACTCCGAGGCGCGGACCGTTTTCGCCTGCGAACGGATGGTGGCGCCAATGTCCATTTTGCCGTCGGCGCCGACCACGACCTTGGCCTTGCCGGGCAATTCGGTGGATGCCGGGTTTTCGACCCCGCGTTCATCCCTCATCTTGGTGAACTTGGCGGTGGGCGCGATCACCACATGGCCGCCGGATTCCTCACCCGGCTTATTTAAGGTGAAGGCGCCGCTGGCGTCGCCATCGCCGAGCACCTTGCGCTCGCTGGAGCTCCCTTCGCCAGGGGCAGAAGCAGGTTTTTCAGATGTCGGTTCCGAGGTAGCCCGGGCAGCAGGGGCACCGCTAGTGACCGCCGACATCGATGCACTGGGCCGGGTAATGCGGCGGGTGCCTTGTTTGACGTGGACGTTGTGCGGCGGTTCCGCGGCCTTCGCGGCGGGAGTGTCCTCTTTTGCGGCGGTGGCCGGGGCGGCCTTGCTGGCTTCGGGCTTGGCCTTGGCAGCGAAGGGGGTGAACACTTGGCTCGGGCGCGTGACCCGACGGGTACCTTCCTTCTGACCCTCAGCAGCCTCAGAGGCTTTTACCGCCGGCCGCGCCGCGCTGGTCGGATTGCTGCCCAAGCGCTCATCCGCGTGCAGATTGCCATTGGCAAAGCGTTCGAGTAGATCTTTGAGCTTCGCTTCGTCAGCCCCATCGAAGTGCAGCCAGCGGACCATCAACTTCCCGTCGACCAGCGACACCACATGCGCGAACATCGGTCGTGGCTGGACACCTTTCAGGTGCAGCGTGGCGTCGACATAGTCGTTTTCTTTGAACGCCAAGTCGCCGCCCAGCAAGGCGCCCTGGCCGGACAATTCATGCAGGGGCGCTTGGACCGTCCCCTTGGTCGGATCCACGAGCTTGCAGAAGGACTCTGCATCATCAGCGAGCTTCAACACATCTTCGCTCACGGCTCGACTCCTGCGCTTCATTTTGTGCGGCGGCCACCCGGAAAGTCTGCCGGAAAGTATGGCCTGATTCCGCAAGTCCGCTTTACAGCTCTATCTATAGATCCACCCCCCTGGGGGTCAAGCTGCGCGTGGAGGCAACCTTCGATCTTTCCCACACAGCCAGCCCCGTAGGTACCCCCTTGCACCCACCAACTCGCCTTCTATCGTTCCGCTCCTCGCGTAAGCGTGGCCTCTGCGGGCGATTAGCTCAACGGCTAGAGCGCCTCCTTTACACGGAGGATGTTGGGGGTTCGAATCCCTCATCGCCTACCACGGCGATCTTTACAATTAGGCCTGGTAGCTCAGTTGGTTAGAGCGCCGCCCTGTCACGGCGGAGGTCACGGGTTCAAGTCCCGTCCAGGTCGCCAATGAAAATCCTTCGGTTAAAACCGAAGGATTTTTCATGTACTGATGGTATCTGATGGAGCAAATTTTGGCGCGCTGGACCCGGCGTGTAGGGCGTCGGTACCGGATGACCGAGGTGGGATAACCAATCCCCGCGCCATTGGTCGGGGAAGAGCAGAATAATGTTCGATTGTGGGGAAGAATGCGGCATGACGTGCAGCATGGGCGCACAAGTATCGCGGCGCGGCTACTGGAACCTCGCGCTGCGGCCGCGGCCTCCTGGGATCGCCGAGTTGTGCTCGGCTCATTCGCCCCGAGCCGAGTGCAACTCGGCGCTCCCAGGGCTCCGTCACGATTGGGTCTTTTTATCCATTCAGCAAACTGCGCAGCCGACGCTGACATTCGCCGGTAACAAATGGTTGTGCGAATAAGGCGACTTCGGCTTCGGCGTCTTGCGGGCCGAGGCGATCCAGGCGCAGGCTGCGGATGGCCTGGACTGCGTTGGGGCTGTATTCGGTCAGCTCCGCAATAAGGGGATCGAGATCGTCGGATTCGGCAGCCAGACGGTCGATCATATGCAGGGCCAGAGCCTCACGGCCATCAACAACGTCGCCGCTGAGGAAGAGTCGCGTCGCTTGTTCAGCGTTGATGCGTTGCGACAGACGCCGCAGACCACCCATGCACGGCACCATCGCCCAGGCTAGGCCGGGCAGACCCAAGCGGACTTCCTCATTACCAACCAAAATATCGCAGGCCAAAGCCAGCTCCAAGGCGCTGCCCAGGGCATACCCTTGCAGCCAGGCGATGGTCGGAGCCGGCCACGATTCCAGATGCGCGACCACAGCGTGGGCGAGGCGGCTGAATTCGGCGGCTTCTTCGGCACCGATCTTGGCCAGTTCGGCGATGTCGGGACCGACTGAGAACAAGTTGCCCGCGCCGGTGAGTACCACCACACCACCCGCTTCCTTTTCCAATTCAAGGGTGCGCACGAGCGACCGCAGCGTGGCTCGATCCAGCGCGTTGTAGCGCCCATCGCGGGTGATGGTGACCCAGAGGGCACCCCGCACGCGGCGGCTACGGATCGAAGCAGGGACGATACTGGTCATGGCAGATTCCTCGCGGTGGTGGCGTCCCTGCCTGCACCGGGTCAGCATACCCCGGTATTGGCTCCGGCGCAAACCGGGCTCAGAGCCTGGCTAAAACCGCCGTCATCTCAGCGCCTCTCTCAAGAGACCGACGCCAGCATGACATTGCGAAGGCCGCGGCTGGACCTAAACCAGGGGATCCCATGGGCTTGCTCGACCGATTGATGACCATGTTCACCTCTGACCTGGGTATTGACCTGGGTACGGCGAATACCCTCGTTGCGGTGCAGGGGCGCGGAGTGGTGCTCTCTGAGCCCAGCGTGGTGGCGGTAAGACGGGGCACCAAACAGGTGATGATGGATGGTCAGGCGGTCGGCGACATGGCCAAGGTCATGCTCGGCAAAAACCCGGGCAATATTTCGGTGATTCGCCCCATGAAGGACGGCGTCATCGCCGACTTCGAGATTACCGAGGCGATGCTGCGCTATTTCATCAACAAGGCGCATGGCCGCCGCGGGCCCTTCAAGCCGCGCGTGGTCATCGCGGTGCCCTCGGGCATCAATGAGGTCGAAAAGCGTGCGGTCACCAATAGCGCGATGAACGCCGGAGCTTCGCGGGTCTTCCTTATTCCTGAGCCGATGGCGGCGGCGATTGGGGCAGGGCTACCGGTCGCGGAACCGATCGGTTCGATGATCGTCGACATCGGCGGCGGCACCACCGAAGTCGGAGTGATTTCGATGGCCGGCATGGTGGCCTCAGAATCAGTCCGCGTCGGTGGTGATGAACTTGATCAGGTCATCATCAAATATCTCAAGAATGAATACAATGTGGTTATCGGCGAAAATACCGCCGAACACGTCAAGCTGACCATCGGCTGCGCCCTGCCGCTGCCTGAAGATACCCGTCTGGAAATCAGAGGTCGCGATATCCGCACTGGCATGCCTCGCGCGATCGAGATCGCGTCGAGCGAAGTGATGGAAGCCTTGCGCCAGCCGGTGACCTCGATCGTCAACTCAATCAAGATGGTGTTGGAGCGCACCCAGCCCGAACTCGCCGGTGATCTGATGGAACGCGGCATCACCATGGCGGGTGGAACTTCGCAATTGCGTGGTCTGGCGCAGCTCATCGCGCAAGAAACCGGTCTGCCGGTCCGAATCGCCGCCGATCCGATGAAATGCGTCGCCAAGGGCTGCGCTGCCCTGCTCGACAATCTCGATGCCCTCCATGAGATCCTGGAACTGGGTACCGACGGGTGATGGCGTGCCGTTAAGTGATCCGGTGGTGCATGCCCTGCGTGAGGCCCGCGTACGCGATCCCTTCGCCGTCCTGGGCCTGCATCATGACCCCGATGGAGGATTTGAAGTCCGCGCCTGGCTGCGCGAAGCGACCGTGGTGGCCATCATCCGCCGGTCGGATGGACGCCGTTTCGAACTGCCCAACCGGCACCCAGACGGCCTTTTTGTCGGCACCGTTCCCGGGCACGAACGCTTTGCCTATGATCTGTGCGTACGCCGGGGCGATGAAGCCGGCGAGGAAATCTTTCCCGATCCCTACGCGGGCTGGCCGCTGTTGGCGGAATTCGATCTCGAACGTTTTCGCGCCGGCCAGCACCACGATCTCGGGAGCGTGTTAGGCGCTCACCCGATGATTATCGACGGCGTCGCCGGGGTGCGCTTTGCGACCTGGGCCCCGAACGCTGAACGCGTGTCAGTGATCGGCGACTGGAACGGCTTTGACGGGCGCTGGCACCCAATGCGGCCGCGTGATCCGTACGGCGTGTGGGAATTATTCATTCCCGGCGTGGCCGTCGGGGCCCGTTATAAATTCGAATTGCGCGGCCCCGGTGGGAATCTGCGCATCAAAGCAGATCCCTTCGCCCGCGCTGCCGAAGAACCACCCGCCACCGCCAGCGTGGTGTGGGCAGATGGTGCCTACACCTGGAACGACGCGACGTGGCTGGCCACGCGCAGCCAGGTCGACCATCTTGCCCGCCCGATGGCGGTGTTCGAGTGCCACCTGGGCTCATGGCGGCGCGGCACCGGGGCGCAAACCTGGCCCAATTACCGCGATTTTTCGGCACCGTTGATCGCCCACTGTCGCCGCTTCGGTTTTACCCATGTCGAATTTCTGCCTCTGGCGCAGCATCCTTTCGAGGGCTCCTGGGGCTATCAGGTCACCGGCCAATATGCTCCCAACAGCCGTCACGGCACTCCGGATGATTTACGCGCGTTGATCGACGCCTTGCATCAAGCCGAGATCGGAGTGCTGATCGATTTCGTGCCGGGACATTTCCCCAAAGACGATTTTGCTTTGGCGACGTTTGATGGCACGCCGACTTACGAATATGGCGATCCCCGCGAGGGCGAACATAAGACCTGGGGTACCTTGGTCTTCAATTATCGGCGTCCAGAAGTGCGCAATTTCCTGCTCGCGGCGGCGTTATTCTGGCTACGCGGTTTCCACATTGATGGCCTGCGCGTCGATGCGGTCTCTAGCATGCTGTATCGCGATTACGATCGCGAACAGGGTGAATGGGTTGCCAATGAAAAGGGCGACAACGCCAACCTGGAGGCAGTGTCTTTTCTGCAAGAGATGAACGACACCATCCACGCGGTCTGTCCGGGCGTGGTCACCATTGCCGAGGAAAGTACGGCGTGGCAGGGGGTCACCGCACCCACCTCGATGCAGGGCCTGGGTTTCGATCTGAAGTGGAACATGGGCTGGATGCACGACACCCTGGACTATCTCGAGCTCGATCCGTTATTGCGTCCCGGTTCCCATAAGCGCATTACCTTCCATCAGTGGTATGCCTACGATGATAAATGGGTGTTGCCGCTGTCGCATGACGAAGTGGTACACGGCAAGCATAGCCTGATCGATAAAGTGCATGGCGACTGGTGGCAACGTCGGGCCCAATTGCGTTTGCTGATCGGCTGGCAGGCCACCGTCCCCGGAAGGCCACTGCTGTTCCAGGGCGCTGAATATGGTCAGGGTCGTGAATGGGCTTGGGGTGAACCCGCTGATCCCAACGAAGCGCATGAGCCCGAACGTCAGGGGCTGGCAGCGTGGCTGACGGTGATGCTGGGGTTGTATCGCAACCAGCGCGCCCTGCATGTGCGCGACGATCATCGCGACGGGTTCCAATGGGTCGAAGCCGACAATGCCGCCGAAAGCATAGTGGCGTTTCTGCGCAAAGCCCCGGATGCCCCTGACATCTTGGTCGCCTGCAATTTCACCCCGGTGCCGCGACCGTGGTATCCGCTGGGCGTGCCCCAAGTGGGGATGTGGACGATATTGGCGAATTCAGACACCCGCGAATTCGGTGGTTCTGGCGCTGGTGCGGCCGCTGGAGCCCAGGTCGTAGCGGCAGCGGAATCCCGCGGCGTCTTTGCGGCGTTGCTCCATCTCGATGTGCCGCCCATGGCGATCGTGGTGCTGCAAGCTCCGTGGTCCGCTACTGGCAACGGGCTTGGCTCTACCTAGCGTACGCATATGGCACGCGCCGACGAATATCGCTTAGAATTACGGGTCGGACTGTTGGTCCTGGTCGGTTTGGTGGCGTTGGTCGGGATCATCCTGGTCAGCGAGCGTTTTTCGTTTCGCGATGACTACCTGGTCACCGCCTATCTCCGCGATGCGGGCGGGTTACGCGCCGGCTCGCCGGTGCAATTGGCGGGGCTGCCGATCGGTAAGGTGAAATTCATTTCGACTGATAGCGGCGAGGTTCGCTATCCGGTGAAAGTGGTTTTGGCGATCGAAGAGAATTTCCGCCTGCCGGTGTCGTCGACCCTGTCGGTGGCGACGGCGGGCATTTTTGGTGATGCTTATCTCGCCTTCACCGGCACCGGTACGCCGGGGGCGCCCGCGGAATTATTGCCGATGGACGGATCCGCAAAGGTCTATGCGACGCGCGGATTTTTAGACACGGCGACCCAGCAGAGCCTGGATCTGCTCGAACGGCTGAATGACGTTCTGGATCCCAGCACGCGCACCGACGCCAAGCGACTGGTGCATGCGACCGCGAATCTGGCCGAGGAATCCACGCTGCTGATGCGCCATTTGCGTGAGCAGACCGCTGGCATCGGGGTCACGGTGGAAAAAATGGATGCACTCGCCACCGGTCTGGATGCGACGCAACGCCGTCTGTCCCCGCAGATCGAAACGATGGTGGCGCAGATGATGCGCGTCGCGGTCCAAGCCGAAGAAGCCATCGCCGCCACCACGCGCACGCTGGCCACGATGGACCGCGCGGCCGGCAGCGTCGACGGCGTCCTGACCGACAATGGTCCGGCGATCGCCGCCCTGCTCGAGGCCTTAGGCAACACCGCTACCGCCCTGGCTGCCGTGGCGAATGCCGCGCACGAGGGCGATGGGCTATTGGGCCACTTGCTGCGGGACCGGCAGCTGGCCCGCGACGTCAGTGAGGCAGCGATGAATATGAGTCAGATCAGTGATTTGCTGCTGACCAAACCGGAAGTGCTGATTTTCGGCATGTCGAATGAGGATCAGATCAAGGTTCGCGCCTTGCGTGATCGATTGCGCATGCGGCGGACCTTTCAAGAAGGCTTCACCTTGCCGCCAGAGCCGCAGGTGCCGGTGCCGAGCCTGCTCGAACAGGCCCGTGAGCATGCGCAGGATGGCGCTCTGGCTCCGCAGCGCTGAATCTCGATTGGCGGTTATGAACCGCTGGTTAAACCGCGTAGCCGCGATCCGCAAGATCCTGCACATCGACCACGCCGAGCGGTCGATCTTCTGCATCGACAACTGGCAATTCATTGATTTTACGCTCAGAACACAGGCGCAGCGCGCTTTCCACTAATTCAGAATCACGTATGCGCAGCCCTGGAGTGGTGGCCACGGTGGCGACTGGTTGGCGTAAAAAGGCAGCTGGGTCGTTGGCGTCAGCCAGGCGTCGGCGCAGATCGCCATCGGTGAAAATGCCCTGCATGCGTCCCGTCGCATCGACGATGATGGCTGAGCCGGTGCGCGAGCGGCTGATCAGGCGCATGGCGTCCAGGACGGTGGTGGCGGGTTCGGCGATGGCCACGCGATCGCCACTGCGCATGACCTCGCGGCAGGTGGTCAATTTCCTTCCCAACGCACCGCCGGGATGAAAACGTGCATAGTGTTCGGGGGTGAACGTGCGCTGTTCGAGCAGGGTCAAAGCCAGGGCATCGCCTAAGGCCAGCATCGCGGTGGTCGACGTTGATGGTGCCAAGCCCAACGGGCAGGCTTCGATCACCCGGCCGATCGATAAGGCGGTATCAGCGTGGAGGGCCAGCGGACTGCGCATATCGCCAACAATGGCGATGACGTGCACACCGATGTGGCGCAGGCTGGGCAGCAGGGCGACGATTTCCTCGCTGGCGCCGGAATTGCTAAAGGCCAGGACGACATCGCAGGCGGCGACCATACCAAGATCGCCATGGCGGGCTTCGGTGGGGTGCAGGTAAAAACTGGGCGTGCCGGTGCTGGCGCAGGTCGCCGCGACTTTGCGCGCGACGAAGCCGGCTTTGCCGATGCCGGTGGTGATCAGCCGCCCGGATTTGCCTTCGCCACAGGTGGCGACGATGTGCTGCACTGCCGCGGTGACGGCGGCCTGCTGTTCGGGCAGGGTCTCGGCCAGGGCGGCGATGGCGGCGGCCTCGGTGCGCAGCACCAATTGCATACGGTGGAGCAGGGGGGATCCAGGCATGGCGGCATGGTCGATTCCAGGGGTGGTGGAGGCAAGAGCGCTGCCCAGAATCCCCGCGCATGACCCAGAGCACCCCCGTCGCTGACCGCCTCTACGGTATTACCATGCGGCCGCAGGAACTCGCCTTATATGGCGATCGCCTGCGCATTTCGCTCAGTTACGCACCGATGTTCGATGAACCTGGCGAACCCGCGACCACCCATTTCACCCTGTTGGTGTTGGAAGGCGTCGTCGTCGTCCCCGAAGATGCGGTCGAACTCGGCGATTTGGCCGGCACCACTCTGCCGGTCCTGAAAGTCGGCTGGGAGCTGGAACTGAGCACGCCCGAGCCGGTCTTGCCCACGGATCTGCACGAAGATCCCGGCGAAGTCCCCCGCCTCCTCGAGCGCATCGCTGACACCGTCAACGAGCTCGCCCGTCGCGCCGGACTGGAAGCGCCCTTTGGTCCTGATGTGGTCAATGGGTTGGTGGGACGATATCGGGGGGGTTAAGTCCAGATGTTTTTAGATTTCTCGGGTTAAATCAGGCGAAAAGACTAACTTTTGTCCTGCGTCCTGCGTCCTGCGTCGCGATAGTCGTCCTGGGTTGTATGGCCTATGGCATGCTCTATTTGCGGAGCCCGATATCCCAACTTCATCTCGACGATACTACGACGAGGCTGGTGAATGCGTTGTCCTGCGTCCTTTGCCCGTGCGGGGAATTTCTGCGACGGTGCGAATTTCGTGACGCAGGACGCCGGACGAAAGTACCGAGAAGCGTCATCAACTCCGCAATGCGGATTTCGCGATGCAGGACGCCCTCCATAGTGAAAAAGCGTGTTTGCCATGTCGCACTCCCGTAAAAGCTATGTCACAGAAAGAATTAATTGCAAATGATTCTCAATAAAATCATAACCGCTTGCTATCACTGACCTCCACGCCGTCTGCATCACTTGGCGACATCGCGTCACCATCTTGCAGGGTGCAGGGTGACTCGTACTGTCCCGCATCCTTCCGCGGAGCAGCGACTTCTTCGATGTTCCATAGCAGGGGAGATCTCCGTGTCCGAGCCCAGAACCCCGACCGTTTTCCAGGATACTAGCGTATTTCCGCTCCTGCGTCAGCGCTGGCCGCTGCTGGTGATCGGCTTGGCCATCGCAGTGTTTCTTGGGGGATGGTTCTACTTCAGCTTCTATGACCGGGGCTATGCCCCGATCCAGCCGATCGCGTTTTCGCATAAATTACATGCGGGCGACCTGGGTATCGATTGCCGATATTGCCATTTCAACGCCGAACGCGGCAAGCATGCAGGGATACCCCCGACCTCGGTCTGTCTGAGCTGTCATGCCACCGATAAGGGTGGTGTGAACGGCGACAAGCCGGAGATCAAGAAGTTGCTCGCCATGGCGGCCAGCGACGATGGTTCGTGGACCGATCCCGACACGAAAATTGTCCATGAAGGCGGCGCCATTCATTGGAACCGAGTGCACAAATTGCCCGATTTCGTCTACTTTTCGCATGAATGGCACGTTAAGGCTGGCGTTTCCTGTCAGACATGCCATGGCCCCGTTGAAAAGATGGAGGTCGTTCGTCAACATGCCGACTTAAGTATGGGCTGGTGTATTTCCTGTCACCGCAAGACCAATTATGTTGGGGGGCCTGTCTATGACGGCGCCAATCCGGAGAACTTCAACGTGGGTACCGGCAATTATGACGTGCTTCGGGCGCGCATCAAACCCGACGCTGTGGTCGAGTTCATTGAGCGCGAAACCAAGCAAATGGACTCGCCTGCAGATGAGGCGATAGCTGACCATGGCCACGATGGCCACGATGAGCACGCCGGGCACGCGTCGAATGCGGCCACGGCCGGGAAGGCAGGCTGGTATCGCCCCTTTGGTGATTCCGGCGCGCCCACCCCGCAGCAATTGGCTGATATCCGCAAAATCGTTGAGCGTTTCCCGAAGTTAAAGGACGCCCCGTCGTGGCGTTTAGCCGACCTGCCCGAAACGCATCGTGCGATTTATGCTGAAATGATCGAGGAACTCGCCCGCAAAGAAGGCCATTCCCTCGACAAAGTCACTGCCGAAGACCAGCGCCGCTGGTTGATGCAGCTGTCTTTCCAGAATTCGCCCACCCAGTGCAGCACCTGCCATCAGTGAACGACCCAATGACCAAGACTGTCTGGACCGATCTCGCTGAACTCGACGGCGCCCCCAAGGCGCATACGGATGAGTTCGGCCCCGAGGTCGCCCACGCCCTCGCTCAGTTGCGTTCCGTGAATGGCCTGTCCGCCGAGGCAGAACTTCCACAGCGCCTGCGTGGTGACGCCGATCATTTCCGGTCCGAGCTTAAATCGGCGTTGCCGGGCGTGAATCGTCGCGGTTTTCTGCAATTGACCGGTGCTGCCGCAGTATTTGCGATGGCGGGATGCTGGCATAAAGACCCGGATGTGCTGGTGCCGTACGCCCAGCAGCCCGAAGGTTCGATCCTCGGCAAGCCGGTGTATTATTCGACCGTGGTGCGCGATTCTGGTCGCCCGGTGCCGGTGATGGTCAAAACGTATGATGGCCGCCCGATTAAAATCGAAGGCAACCCGGATTCGCCGGTTAATAATGGCAGCCGCGTGCGCGGCGTTTGCGACCTGGCTACTCAGGCTGCCCTGCTGAATCTGTATGATCCCGATCGCCAGATTCGCGGTCCGCTGAAAAAGAGTGACGGTGCCCTGACCGAAGTGGCGTGGGAATCCGTCGATAAGGACGTTGCGGCGTTGTTGGCTAGCGGTCGCATTGCCCTGATCACTGGTCCGGTCGATGGCCCCGCGCAACGCGCAGTGATCGACGGTGTGCAAAAAGCTTTTGGTGATCGTCTCACCCATGCCGCGTATTCCGCATTTACCCAAGAGGTCGCGGTCGAAGCGCGCCGCTGGTCGTTTGGCGCCGCCGCTGCCAAGCCGCCGGTGTACCATCTCGATCGCGCGGATGTGCTGCTGACCTTAGGCAGTGATTTCCTGGGTGGTGGTCAGACCGGCCTCGCGGATCAGGTTGCCTTTGGTGATTTCCGTCGCCTGCGCGGCGAAGGTGCCAGCGCTGATCTGGGTCAAGTTATTGCCATTGAACCGACGATGAGTCAAACCGGTTCGGTGGCAGATATTCGCGTCCGCGCCAGCATGGATCAGATTGAACGGTTGGCTTGGGGCCTCGCCCGTGCGTTGGGCGCGACGGTGCCCGCGGCGCTTGAACCCAAGGACGGTAATCAGCTTGGTCTGCGCGCTATCGAAGACAAAGACGCGATCATCTGGATCGCCGAACGTCTGCAGGCGGTCAAGGCCGCTGGGCGCAATAGCTTGGTCTATGTCGGTGGCGCCGCCCATATGGGTGAACGCAGCAAATCGCTGCATGTCGCCGCGAACATGATCAACGCGCTGCTCGGCAACGAAGGCGTGACCGTCGAAACCGCCAGCGTTGGTGAATCGGTGATTTGGGCCGATGCCACTGCTACCACCGCGGTCCTGAATCAAGTCGGCGCTGGCGGTGACAACACTATTGACGTGGTGATTCTCGCCGGTGCGAATCCGGCCTACAGCCTGCCTGGCGCCGCTGCGGCCCTGGCGCGCGCCAAAGCGGTCATCGTTCTCGCGGATCGCGTCGACGAAAGTTTCGCGGCGGCAAAAACCGCCTATCTTGCCCCGAGCCTGCATAGTCTGGAATCGTGGGGCGACAGCGAACCCGTTGCGGATTGCTACGCTTTACAACAGCCGGTGATCCGCCCCTTATGGGACTGCCGCGCGGCTGAGGAAAGCCTAATGGCTTTCACCGTCGCCACCCTGGGCGACCAGGCCCCCGCCATGTTCCGCACGGAAATCGCCCCGGCCGACAAGACTCAGAAAACCGTCTGTTCGCGGCAGGTGCTGTGGCAGGCGCAGGCGTATGGCGTGCGCCCCTTTGCCGATCTTATCCAGCATACCTGGACTGAATCGGTGCAAAAGCGCAGCGGCGCCCTGGCCTCTGGCGCTGATTTCTGGACCGCAGCACGCGCCAGTGGCGTGGTCGCGCGCCCGCTGGTCGCCAGCACAGCACCGACCTTCAACGACGTCGTTCTGCAAGCCCTGAAGCCGACTGTGGTGACCGGCGCGTATCAGTTGGTCATCAGCGCGTCGCGCACTTTGGGCGACGGCACCAACGCGAATAATGCCTGGTTGCAGGAAGTTCCTGACGCAGTGTCGCGCATCACCTGGGATAATTATCTCGCGGTGTCGCCCCAAGATGCAGCTCATTTTGGCGCTGATCGGCAAACCTACGCGACGGGCTATCAGAACCCGGTGGTCGAATTGACCATCAATGGCACCGTCGTGCGCCTGCCCGTGCACATGCAGGAAGGCCAGCATCCCGGTACCCTCGAAGTGTTCTTGGGTTGGGGTCGCCAAGACATCGGTAAGGTTGCGGCTGGCAGTGGTCCGGACCAGGACGGCGGCTTCAACGCATTTCTCGCCGCAGGTCCGACCCGCAATTTCTGGGGTATCGCCGTCGAAAGCGTGTTGACCGGCGACCGCTATCGCTTGGCCTGCACCCAAGGCCACAACACCATGGACGGCCGCGACATCGTTATTGACGATGCGCTGGAATTGTTTCGCAAGGATCCGGGCAAGAAGAACCGCGGTCACCACCATGCCCTGTGGAAGGATGGTACTTCGGGTGATGGCAGCGTGAATTTGAGCATGTGGGGCTCGACCCACATTTATCCCGGCCGTCGCTGGGGCATGACGGTTGACCTCAACCAGTGTAACGGCTGCCATGCCTGTCTCGTGGCGTGTACTGCCGAAAATAATGTTCCGGTGGTTGGTCGCGATGAGGTCCGCAAGGGCCGCGAAATGCACTGGATCCGCATCGACCGTTATTACTCCTCGCCCGAATGGTATTACAACAATCCCGGCCAGGGCGGCGAAAAAGGTAGCACGGTTGCGGCAGAAGAGCGCACCAAGCGTTTGCTCGACGTCGAGGTCGCGCACCTGCCGGTGATGTGCCAGCAGTGCGGCCACGCGCCCTGCGAAGAAGTCTGTCCGGCCATGGCGACGATGCACAACGAAGAAGGCATCAACGTTCAGGTGTACAATCGCTGCATCGGCACCCGGTACTGTGGCAATAACTGCCCGTACAAGGTCCGGCGCTTCAATTATTACGAATATTCCAAATACCGTTTCGGACCCCAGGGCTCGGACGCACCCTTCAATCGGGTGATGAAGAATGTCAGCGGCGAGATGCGCACGTCCAGTTCCGACGAACTGTCGCGTGCGCCCTTGCAGATGCTGCTCAATCCGACCGTCACCGTCCGTTCCAAGGGGGTGATGGAGAAGTGCAACTTCTGCATTCAGCGTACCCGCGACGTTCGCGAACAGGAAAAGTCCAGCGGCAAGGGTTATGATGATCGTGCGCCTGAGCGCATCACTTCGGCCTGCGCGCAGACCTGTCCGACCGGTGCCATCGTCTTTGGTGACATCCACGACGAAAACAGCGAGGTCAACGAAGTCGCCCGTGCCCCGCATGGCTACAAACTGCTCGACAACGTGCTCAACACTCGCCCGAGCGTGATGTATATGCAGCGCATCCGTAACCGCCCTGCCTTTGCGGCAGAGGTGAACGATATGCATACTCCCGCCCCTGAGCCGTCGCATAGCGCGGTCGGTGCGGCTCCCGCGGAAGGCGTGCCCGCAACCGCCCCGGCTGCCCCTGGTCACGGGGAGGCACACTGATGCGCCCGACTCTCGCTGAACTCGAGAATCCGCAGACGCTGATCCATCACAGCGTCACCGCCAAAGACGTCACCAATGACGTTCTCGCGCCGATTTTCCGTCCGCCCTCGGTCGGTTTCTTGGCCGGTCTCTTCATCTCCATGGTGATCATGGGCATGATGTTTTTCACCTTCGCCATCCAGATGTGTGAAGGGCTGGGCATCTTAGGCCTAAGCGGTCCGGTCATGTGGGGTTCCTACATCACCAACTTCGTGTTTTGGATTGGTATTGGTCACGCTGGTACGCTGATCTCGGCGATTTTGTTCCTCTTTCGCCAGAATTGGCGCACCTCGATCAATCGCTCTGCGGAAGCGATGACGATATTTGCCGTGTGCACGGCGGGCCTATTCCCCCTGGTGCATACCGGTCGTCCCTGGGTCGACTTTTGGTTGTTCCCGTATCCTAATGACCGTCTGTTATGGCCGCAATTCCGCTCGCCCCTGATGTGGGACGTATTCGCGATTACGACCTACGGCACGACGTCGGCAATTTTCTGGTATCTTGGCCTCATTCCCGACTTCGCCACCGTTCGTGACCGCTGCAAGTTGGGTACGCTCAAGCGCTCCATCTACAGCTTGGCTGCCTTTGGCTGGCGCGGGACGGTGAAGGATTGGAACCACTACGAACGGGCCTATGCCCAGTTCGCGTGGATCGCCACCCCGCTGGTATTGTCGGTGCACTCGACCGTGTCGTTCGACTTTGCTACCTCCAAGGTGCCGGGCTGGCATACCACGATCTTCCCGCCGTACTTCGTTGCGGGGGCGATTTTCGGCGGCTTCGGCATGGTGGTCTGCCTGCTGGTGCCGATGCGCAAGCTCTTCAAGCTTGAGAAGTACATCACCCTGAACCATCTGGAATTGTGCAACAAGATCATTCTCGCCACGTCAATGATCGTCGGCTACGCCTACGCGATGGAGTTTTTCGCGGCTTGGTTCAGCGAATCGCTCTATGAGCGCAGCCAGTTCATCTATCGCGTCAGCGGCCCGCATGCCTGGATGTTCTGGTGCATGGTTCTCAGTAACTGCGTCGCTCCGCTGTTCTTCTGGTCGAAACGCATTCGCCGCAGCCTGATCGCGATGTGGATCATCAGTGTCTTTGTTAACATCGGCATGTGGTTTGAACGCGCCACCATCTTCATGCTCTCCTTGGAACGCGATCACATGCCCTCAGCCTGGGGTATGTGGGTCGGTACGACCTGGGACTGGATGGTTGTCGCCGGATCCTTTGGCTGGTTTATGTTCCTCTTTCTCTTGTACTGCAAGACCATGCCCACGATCGCCATCGCCGAAATTAAATCGGTCCTAGTCAATCCGAGCGGCAAGCCCGTTGCAGTATCCTCGCCCAATGTCGAGGGCCTTGTGGAAACGGATTCGCACCATGTCTAATTCTTTGAAGACAAAAATGGCCCCGTCTCAGGCACTCGGCTATTGGACGGACAAGCACGCTTTTGTGAAAGCCTGCGAGGCCAGTCATCATGCCGGGCATCATGGCCATCAGGCTTTCACACCATGGCCCATCCATGGTCTGGAAAAGAAAATGGGCCTGCGGCGCTCGTGGATCGGGCGCCCGGTCCTGTTCATGCTGCTCTTTGGCGCCTTCCTCGGTTTCATGATGCAGTACTGGATGATGAAAATCGATTATCCGCAGATCATCGGCGGCAAATCCTACAATTCGTGGGCAGCATACGTCGTCATCACCTTCGAAAGTGGAATCCTCCTGGGTGCGCTGACCAATTTGGTGGTTTGTTTGTTCATCGCTTGTCGTTTGTGCCCCCGCCCTGATACCCAGTTGCCCAGCGACCTGCTCACCGATGATACCTTTTGCTTGGCAATTCCAGCTGCAGATGGGAACCAGCTCGATGTGCTCAGTACCTGGCTGCGGGAACATGGGGCTGATTCAACCGCCACTTTTGTGCCACCGCCGATCGTGATCGTCGCGGAGCCCGCTCATGCGTAATTTCATTAGTGCAGTCTTTGCCGGGTGCTGCGGAGTGATAATCCTGGCGGGCTGCGGCAGCTCGGAAAAATCATCGCGCGGTTTCGTGTACATGCCGGACATGTACGAATCACCCGCGTACAGCAGCCAACAGGTGATGGAAGTCGTGCTGGATGCGAACGGCAAGCCGGTGCTCCTCCCAGCGATGACCGATCCAGCCACGGTCCTGCCGAAAGGGGGGGCGATCCACCACGTGCCGATGCTGCTGACTCCTCCGCCGGGAACGGTGTCGCGGCATTTCGTCGGCTATGGCTACGAGCCCTTGGATTTCAGCGGGCCGCATGATTTGGTGAATCCGCTGCTGCCAACGGCGGCGGTGCTCAAGGAAGGCCAAAAGCGCTACCGCATCTCGTGCGCCCTGTGTCATGGCAATGACGGCAATGCGGTGAATGGGTACGTCGCCTACAAATTCAGTGGTATTCCTTCGCTCAATACGTCCGTGGTTGGCGCCATGACCGATGGGGATCTCTATCACATCATCACGAGTGGCCGTGGCCGCATGGCCAATTACCGCGCCCAATTGCTGCCTGAGCAACGCTGGGCCGTGGTGCAGTATGTGCATCTGCTGAATCGCTCATGGACTGCGAACGACAAGGCTCAAGAAGCGTTCACGAAAACTGCTGAGGCCTACGCCAAAGAGCCCGAAAACGCCGACCTGCGCCGCGATTTCGAAAATGCCAAGCGCATCTTCGAACAGGCGCAAAAGGACCTCGGTCTGATCGCTGCTGGCACTGCGGATTGGAAATCTTTCGTCCCTCGCCCCGAACCCCGTCCCGAATACGTCAAGCCTGCTTGGCCGGAGAACTGATCCGTGAGCGATCACGCCCATTCCCTTACCGTGGTGCCGGACCCTGGTCCGCTGCGGGCACCTGTGCTCAAGATCGCCGCGATCGCGCTGCTGGTCCTGGGTGCGGCGACCTTTGCGTTTCTGTTGCTCAAGGACACGCCACGCGCTTGGTCGGCCTTCTTGCAAGGCATGCTGATTCCGACCTTCATCGGCATCGGCGCAACTTTTTTCATCGCCGTGCATTCGACCGCGAATGCCAAATGGCATACGCCCCTGCGGCGGGTCATGGAAGGCCTATCAACCGGTCTGTTGATCACCCCAATCGCATTTGCGCTCATCGCCGCCTTCGGTGGGACTTGGCTCTATGACTGGATATATTTAGAGGGCAGTGATGCTCATGCTCATTTATTTCATGTCCACGGCGGAACCAAAGCCGAAATGATGGTTTGGTGGCGCTGGGTCTTGACCAATAGCATTATTATCGCCCTGTGGCTGTGGTTGCGCTACCGCATGGTCAAATTATCAACCGATCAGGACTTGACTCAGGCTGATATCCGCGCCAAGCATCTACGCCTGTCGATCGCCTTTCTGCCGATTTTTGCAATCGGCTTGACCTTTTTCGTGTGGGACATGCTGCTGAGCCTACACGTGAACTGGTTCTCGACCATGTGGGGCGTGTACTGCTTCACCAGCGCGGTGCAGACCTTCCTCTGCGTGACCATCCTGTTCATGTTGTGGTTCAAGCGCTCGCGTTCACAGGCCTTGTTTCCGCAGCATACGGTGCATGACATCGCCACCTGGATGGTCGGCTGGTCGTGTTTCTGTGCATACATCGGTTTCAGCCAGTACATGCTGATCTGGTACGCCAATCTGGACGAAGAAACCTTTTTCTATCTGACCCGCTTCCAGCACGGTTGGGGCCTGCAGTACGCCATCGGAGCGTTTATCCGCTGGCCGGTGGTATTTCTTGGCCTGATGTCACAGAGCGTGCGCACCCGCCCGTGGGCCTTGACCATCGTCTGCATCATCGCACTTACCGGCAATTGGATGGATTGGAATTGGATCATCCAGCCCGCGATGAGTCCCAATGTCTATCGCAGTCCCTTCTCGTGGCAGGAATTGTTGGTCGGCGCTGGTTTCGTCGGCGCTTTCCTGCTTCTCGCTTTGCGCTTCTGGGGCCGCCATGGCATCGTCGCCAAAGGTGATACCCGTCTGCTGCCCACCATCAACGCGGAGCATATGCACTGATGTCACCCGACGCGCATACCCAGGATCCGCCTGAACGCAGCAATCCCGCGCTGTGGGCGCTTGGTCTGTTGGTCTCGGCCACGGTCCTGGTGCTCTATTTCGCCTACAATTATCGCAAAGGTGCCATCATTGGCCGCGACCATGGTCAGCTCCCGCCGTCGGCTGCGAGTGGTCCGGTCGAGCCCATGCATCAAGCGCTTATTGCAGCGCGCGGTGAGGATGTTCTGGAAAAAGGTGGCAACATCTATGCCAAGAACTGTGCCAGTTGCCATGGTCCCCAGGGGAATACGAATCCCACTAAGCTCAATCCTGCACCGCGGAATTTTTGGAAGGACGCCTTCAAAAATCCTAACGGCGGCGGTCCGTATGGACTGTACACTGTAATGAGCAAGGGTTACCAGAGCATGCCAGCTTTTCCGTCGCTGTCGCCGGAAGACCGTTATGCCGTGGTTCACTATGTTCAGGAAAAGCTGGTCAAGCCGAACAATCCAACCCACTATGTCGAGACCGATCCTGAATCAGTGGTGATCCCCGCTGGAGGTGGCACTGCCGAAGGTCCGGGAATTCCCCCCGTCCTGCGTCCGGTGCCCGACAACAGCTATGCTTTGCTGGCCGGCGTCGCTTTGGCCAATAACGCTGAGGCCCAGAACCTACAAGCCTGGATCGGGCGTTCGCTCGATGGCGCCGAAGGACGCGCCGCAGCTGTGTTGCGCGCCATCTCCCACCAATCGACTGCCAGCGCTCTGCCTGCATCCGGCTATTTGCAGGCGCTTGCGCGCGCGACTGCGGGCAAGAACACCCAGGCCGTGGAAAATCTCATCATCCATCCGCCGCCGGGCGTGTCGCTGCCCGGGGGCGCCTTGCTGACCGAGCCCGAATTTACCCATCTGTTCGCCCAACTGCGCACCGCCAAGCCCCCATCCAGCGCTGGAGTCCCCTAAATGGTTCGCCGCCTGTTCGCATTTTGCTGCATCGTCGTCGTCCTGTTGGCGATTGCTGGCCCAATGGGTGCGGCGGAGCCGTCCATTGAAGAATACGTCAAGGTCTTCAATCCGGACCTCTACGTGGGGAAAGAGGGGGCGCCCATGGCGAACACTTTCACCACGCCGGGAAGTGACATCGCGCATGATGTGAACCATATGTTCTGGTTTACGCTCTTGGTGTTTCTGCCGTTCCTGATTCTGCCACAGATCCTTTTGTTGGTGGCGGTCTATCGCTTCCGTCAGAAGAAGGGTGACAACCGCAAGCCGGCGACCTGGGTACATAGCATGCGTCTCGAAGTGGCCTGGACGGTGGTGCCCATTCTCGCTTTGATCGTGGTTGGTATTCCGGTCCTCCCTTTGTTGTACAAGATGGAACTGCCACCCGAGAACATCAATGATGCAGTGCAAATCACCGTGCATGGACGTCAATTTGCGTGGGATTACACCTACAAGCATGAAGGGGTGGAACTCAAGCTCGACCCCGTCAATGGTCACCAGGAGTCGCTGGTGCTTCCGGTCGGTCGGACCGTCTCTTTGGCCATCACCTCCAATGATGTTAATCATGCATGGTGGATCCCTGCCTTCGGCGTCAAGAAGGATGCGATCATCGGGCGCTATAATTCATGCTGGTTCACCCCGGACACCATCGGCTTCTTCAAGGGCCAATGCGCAGAATTGTGTGGGCCTTCCCATGGCCGGATGATCATCGGTGCGGTCATCGTCGAACCACAGCACTTTGACCGGTGGCTGACGCTGCAGAAGCATCGCGATGATGCCAGCTCCGTGTGGAATGCCGTGCTCGGCTGGAAGGCGGGCAGTGATGATGCCGCCGTGCGTACAGCGGTAATGAAATACCGCAGTAAGAGCACCCAAGTCGTAGATAGCGATTTTGCCCTGCGGTATTGGATCGCCCACAACAGCGTCTCCTTCGCGCGCCGCGATCCCGGTGGCAACAAGGAATCACCAGAATTCGCTGCGTGGCAAGCCGATCTGACTCAGATGGAAAGCCGTAAAACACTGGTTGGCGACATTCTTGCCTCCCTGACCCTTCTTCCCCAGTCGGAGGCGGTCGTGACCGCCTCCATCCAGGAGTGATGCTGTGAGCGGACCGCTGCCCGAGATCAAGCGCTATAACGGTGTCCTTGATTGGATGACCTCTGTCGATCATAAAAAGATCGGCCTGTTGTATTTCTGGTTCGCCGTGATCATGGGGATCTTCGGTGGGGCCCTGTCAGGTCTGATCCGCGTCCACCTAGCTCTGCCGGGTGCGGTGCTGGAAACGATCCAAGCCGCGCGCATCCAGGGGGAGGCGGCAAAATTCGCCCTATTCACCGATGGCCTGGCCTACAATCAGGTCCTGACCATGCATGCCTCGGTCATGCTGTTCTTTGTGCTGATTCCAGCCTGGGCCGCTTTCGGCAATTATCTGGTGCCGTTGATGATCGGCGCCCGCGACATGGCTTTCCCGAAGATGAATGCGTTCGCTTTCTGGATTCTGATTCCGTCCGGGATTCTCGCGATGGCGAGCTTCTTTGTCTCCGGCGGCGCCGCTGCTTCCGGATGGACGGCGTATCCACCGTTATCAATTCAGCCGACTGGGCCGGGTCAAGACATGTGGATCCTGACCGTGCATCTAGCGGGCCTGTCGTCGATCTTCGGCGCAATCAATTTCATCGTCACGGTCACCAACATGCGCGCACCGGGCATGGGCTGGATGAAGATGCCGCTGCTGGTGTGGGCAGTGTTCATCACCTCGATCATCCAGTTGACGGCGACTCCGGTTTTGGGTTCGGCGATCACCATGCTGCTATTGGATCGGAACTTCGGCACCACGTTGCTCAATGTATCCAAGAATGGCGACCCGGTCCTGTACCAACATATCTTCTGGTTCTACAGCCACCCGGCAGTGTACATCATGATCCTGCCTGGTTTCGGCGGTGTCAGCCACGTCATCGCTGCGTTCTCCAACAAGCGCGTATTTGGCTATAAAGGCATGGTTTTAGCCCTCGGCGCAATCGCCATTCTCGGCTTTATGGTGTGGGCGCATCACATGTTCACCGTCGCCATGCCGGTGGGCTTGCAGGCGTATTTCATGTACGCCAGCTACGTCATCGGCGTTCCTACCGGTCTGAAGATCTTCTCGTGGTTGGCGACCATGTGGGGCGGCACCATCCGCTTCACCACCGCGATGAAGTTCGCCTGCGGGATGATCAGCCTGTTTACTTTCGGTGGTTTCGGGGGGCTGATTCTGGCCACCACGCCCATCGATTATTCCCTGCATGACACCTACTTTGTCGTCGGCCACTTCCATCTGACCTTCGTCGGTGGCTCGATAATGATCATGTTCGCGATGACCTATTTCTGGTGGCCGAAGATGACGGGTCGCATGCTTGATGAGAAAGTCGGCAACATTGTGTTCTGGTTGATGTTCATCGGCATCGCGGTGACCTTCTTGACCATGCATTGGCTGGGCATGGCCGGCATGGCCCGCCGCATCGCTTGGTACTACAGCGACTTCATGGTTCTCAACATGGTTACCACCGCTGGCTATATCTTGTCCATGATCGGTTCGCTGATCTTCGTGGGACAGCTGATTCTCAGCTATCGCAAGCCACGGATTACCGAGAATGACCCGTGGCATCACAACGAGATTCATGGGTCTTTCGAGTGGGCGACCTCCTGCCCGCCACCGGTCTATAATTTCGAGCACGTCCCCCCGATCCCGGTCATCGATCCCAAGCATTGACCTGCCTGCGTTATCGATCCCCATACCATTCGTTCATGGCCGGTGCAAACCGGCCATGAACGCTTCTCTGGCTTGGGATTCATGGATCATCCTTCGTCATGACCACGTCCTCCCATCCTGATGCCCTGGCGGCACGGCGCGCGATCGCCGCCTGGTTGGGAGTTTTGTTCGTCCTCGTGATGGCCCTGATCACCGTTGGCGGCTTTGTCCGGCTCAGCGGATCAGGGCTGAGCATTCCTGATTGGCCGATCATTCATATCGGTGAGTCGCGATCCCTGCTGCCGCCGATGACGGACGCAGGCTGGTTGGCGGTACGGGAGCGTTTCGATGCCGATCAGCACATCTTGCGCGAAAAGGTAGCTGCGGGGGTGGTCGGCATAGGGTCGCTCGGTCGCGATCCCGCCGACATGCGAGAATTCAAGCGCATGTTCTTCATCGAATGGACGCATCGTTTTGTTGCTGCCATCCTCGGTCTGGTGGCTTTGGGCTGTCTGACCACGGCTTGGCGGCATCGCCATCTCCGCCGCGATCTCGGCTGGAAGCTGAGCTGCATCGTTGGCCTCATTATCTTCCAGGCCATTCTCGGTGGGTTTCTGGTAAAAAGCGGAACGTCGACCCATTGGCTATTCCTCCATCTCGGAACCGCTGCCATCATTCTCGCCTCGATTGTATGGACCCTGCTGCGGGCGGTCTCAGGCGTACCACCCGTACCGACCGCGATCCAGGCTGAACGGCGAAGGCTGCGCCGCTTGACCACGGTCACTATCACCGTGGTGCTGGTGCAGATTATCCTCGGAGCTTTGGTCGCCGGTTCTCGTTCCTCTGGAGTGATGGGGCAGGAGGCTGGAAGTTTCAGCACTTCTTGGCCGTTGATGTACGGTCATTTCATCCCGCCTGATCTGTGGAACAGTCAGAATTCGCTGACGTGGAATCTGCTCGACAACCCCACCCTGCATCAATGGCTGCATCGTTGGTTCGCCGCCATCGTTCTGATCTATTTGGGTCTGGTATTCTGGCGGGCCCGGCCTCTCGCCCTGGGTGATCGCACCCGTTTTGCCCTCCAGGCGACGGCGACTTTGATCGGAGTTCAGGTGGTATTGGGGCTGGCGAATGTATTTCTTGAGGTGCCGGTTGTCGTCGCTCTTGCACATTTGGTGGTCGCAAACCTGATTGTCGCCACCTTGACCATGACGCTGCACGATGTGCGCTACGAATTACCCGAGGCGGGGACGCATCCCATATCGGCCCCAGATCAATGGGCAGCGGTATGAACCGTTTTCTGGTGCTGTTGCGCGACCTGCTGATCCTGACCAAATATCGGATCACGGCGATGGCCCTATTCACTGGTTACGCCGCCATCGCCGTCGAGGGCAGCGCAGCAGCGGATTGGTCGCGGATCTGGCCGTGTCTGGTCGCCCTGTTTCTGTTGGGCGGAACCGCGAATACGCTCAATCAAGTTTTCGAGAAGGATAAGGACGCGCGCATGAACCGGACCAAGAGCCGGCGTCCTTTGCCCGCCGGGCGGATCACGGTGCCGCAAGCGGTGTTGTTCGCAGTGGTGCAACTGGCGGTCTGCTTGGCGATCATGCTGGGCGTCTACGATTCGTGGCTCGCGGCCGGGCTGGTGGTCTTCACCGTCCTGTATTACAGCTTCTTTTACACCTTGTGGCTGAAACCACGCCATTATCTCAATATCGTTATCGGCGGGGTGCCGGGCTCGATGGGCCCCTTGATTGCCTGGGCGGCGATCACCGATCGCTTGGACGCAGCGCCATTTGCGATGTTTGCGTTGATCTTCTTGTGGACGCCGCCCCATGTCTGGGCCCTGGCAATCAAACTCAAAGAGGACTATGCTCGCGCCGGTATTCCCATGTTGCCGGTGGTGAAAGGGGTTGATGAAACGACGCGCCAGATCTTCTGGTATACGGTCGTCATGGTCGCCGCCAGTCTGGTGCTGCCTCTGTTGACGGCTGGCACCGCCTCGCCATGGACCGCGGGGCCGTATTATCTTATTCTCGCGGCAGTCCTGGGGGCGGTATTCTTGGTGTGGACCTTCATCTTGTGGCGCCGTAGGCCTGTTATGGCGACCATGCCGCTTTTCCGCTTTTCAATTCTCTATATCGGCGTTCTGTTCCTGGCCATGGTCCTGGATGCGTCGCAGTCGGCAGGGAAAGTATGACTACCTCGGCCCCCGTTGTACAGCGGAGCAACCGCAAGCTGCTGATTATCCTGATGGCTGCGCCCCCGCTGGTGCTGCTGTTTGTGTTTGCCGTCCTGGTGCCGCTCTACGATCTGCTCTGCGCGGTCACTGGCTCGAATCTCAAGCCGAACAACACCAACGTCGTGCTGACCGAAAGCGGAACCAGCGAGCGTGAGATCGGTTTTTTCATGGAAGCCCGGGTCTTGGATAATCTGCCGTTGAAATTTTCGGTCGATATTCCGCACCAAGTGGTCCGTATCGGGGCACGGACAACCAATGTCTTCCGCATCGAGAATTATTCCGATCATCCGGTATCGTTCCGCCCCATCCATCTGGTCAGCCCGCAACATGCGGCCATCAGTTTCACCATGCTGGTGTGTTTCTGCTTCAATGATCAGACCATCGAAGCAGGCGGGGTCCGCGAATTCCCTGTCGTCTATGGCCAGGGTCCAGATCTTGATGCACGGGTGAAAGAAGTCACGGTGGGTTACACCCTGATGGCGATCAAAGAAAATGAGTCGGCCGCAGAGTCGCTGGTCCGAGTCGAGCAAGCTGCGGCCGGACGTGGCACCGTCATTTCTCCCCGGCGGCCCGGCGTTCCTGATAACCATGGAGGCGAGCCCGTCGTTACTCCGTCAGCGGTGCCCGTGAACACAGAGGAGGCATTCCCATGACCGAGCCAGCCATTTCCCCCGACATCGCGCGCCGGAACCTGATCTTAGGGCTTATCCTGGGGGCAGTGGTCCTCGGCATTGGCGGCTTCTTCATGTATCAATTCACCCGGCGCGGGTTGCCGCCCGATCCCGATGTGTTTCGGCAGATGGCCGAAGAGGCGACCGGGGGTCATCCGCTTGGCGAATCGACCGGAACCGCCACCATACCAGCCGAGCCACCGCCGTCGTCGGCGCCCCAGGAAACCGCCCCATGAGCGAACACGCGTCCACCTCAGCCCCTGCCGCAGGCGCCGTGCCTGGTCATGAAGACCCGATGAGCCACGTGCCGCCGCCGTCGTATTGGCCGATTCTGCTCTGTGTAAGTCTGGGTATTCTGCCTGTCGCGGCGCTGGTCCTGATGGGTCGGCTCGAATTTGGTGGCAACCTGATGGGCTTTGTCCAGCTGCCGTTCACTTACCACGTTTCGTCAGGAATTGGCTGGTTCCTCTTGGTCGTCGGTGTGCTGATGTTCTTGTTCACCCTGATGGGCTGGGCGCATCAGGTGATCAAGGAAAAGACCATCAGCCATGATCTCGGTCAAGCACAAAAGGATTTGAAATTTTTTACGATATGTTTCCTGATCGGTGAATTGGCAGTTTTCGGCGTCATTTTCGCTTATTTTTACCACAGCAAGATCTGGAATGGATCAACCTTCACCCATCCCAAAGGCATGCACTTCGGCGGGCCCCTGGTCGCCTACGCAACCTTTATGCTGATCGGCAGTTCGGTCACCTGTGAAATCGCGCACCAGTGCATCGAAAAGGGCCGTCGCGGCATGGCCAAGATATTGCTGCTCGCGACTTTAATTCTGGGCACCATTTTCCTGGGCTTCCAGGGCAAAGAGTACGGGGAATTGATCGCCATCGGTTTTTTTCCCAGTGGCTTGGAAGCACTCGGCTATGGCGCGTATGCGTCCTTCGCTTCGCTGTTCTATGTCTCGACCGCCTTCCACGGTATCCACGTCGCAATCGGCCTGATTATGCTGTTCATGGTCCTGATGCGTCTTGAAGCCGGCCACTTTAAAGGCCAGCGTCATTTTTCCGCGGTGGCGGCGTCGTGGTACTGGCACTTCGTTGATATCGTGTGGATCTTTCTGTTCATCACGGTCTACGTGGCCGGGTGACCAGCACAGATGGCTCGGTGACGATGCCTCCGCCCTCCGGTGCAAAATCCGGGGGGCGGTTGTCTTTCGGGGTGATATTCCTGGTTCTGTTTCTCGACCTGGTCGGGTTTGGAATCCTGTTTCCGCTCTATCCCGAGATGATGACGTATTATCTCAACAACGAGCCTGGCTTGTTGTCGCCCCTGGTCGACCTGATTGTTCGGTGGTTTCCCAACGCCAGCCCCGAACAACGGACTACCCTGTTCGGCGGTATTTTGGCCGGGGCCTATTCGGCGGTGCAGTTTATCAGTGCGCCGTTCTGGGGTCGGATGTCCGATCGGATCGGTCGGCGTCCCATCATGCGTCTATCGCTGCTTGCCAGTGTTGCGGCCGGGGTCCTGTGGGTCTTTGCCGCGTCCTTTAATCTTCTCCTTCTTTCGCGTCTCGTTGCCGCCTTTTTCGGCGGCGCGGCGATTGCCGCGACCGCAGCAGTCGCCGATGTCACCGATTCCCCTCAGGCCCGGGCGCGGGGCATGGCTCTGGTCGGCATGGCTTTTGGTCTGGGTTTCATTCTGGGGCCGGTCATCGGTGGGCTGTCCGGATTTGTCCTGCCAAAAATCGAAGGTGGTGCCGCGTGGCATGGGCTGGGCCTCAATCCGTTCAGTAATGTCGCTCTGGTCGCCCTGGCCTTGGCGGTCGTGAATCTGATCTGGGCGTGGCGGTCCTTTGCGGAAACCTTGCCTCCGGAACGTCGCGGCCAGATCACGAATCAACGCAGCGCCAATCCGTTGGTCATGTTCCTTGGCAGTAGTGACCAGGTGCGGTTGAATGTAACCACCTTCGCCCACGCCTTGTTGTTCGCGGGGATGGAGACGACACTTGGATTTTTGGTGTGGGAGCGACTGGCCTATGACCGCGTGCATATCGGTTTTCTGTTTGCGGCCATGGGGCTGGTCTCTGCCGCCATGCAGGGCGTGGTGTTTCGCCGCCTGGCTCCGCGCGTGGGCGCGCGGCCCTTGGCCCTGGTTGGCTTCGTCCTGTTGGCTGGGGGCTTTGCGGTGCTCGCCCTGGTTGACCACGCACCGTCATCGACGTTGGTCTGGGCAGGGGTTGTATTGCTCGCCTGCGGTACCGGTCTGGTCTTTCCCGCGCTGACCACGCTGATCAGTCTTTCCGCCGATGCGCAATCGCAGGGGAGTACCCTGGGCGCCTTCCGCAGCGCAAGTTCGCTCGGCCGGGCGATCGGCCCTTTGTTAGCGGCGGTGACCTATTTTTCTATCGCGCCCGCGGCGCCGTACTGGACGGGTGCGGCGCTGATGATCGTGCCATTGCTTTTGCTGCGTGGGGTGCGACCAGGACCAGCGTCAACGGCGGCGCACAGTTAGCTCGCAAGAAATCGTTCGAGGGCGCCGACAGGAGGCCGACGTTCCCGGGCCGCGCCTGCGAGTTATTCGTCTTTTTGCGCTTCGCAGCGTACGCCGGGGCACAGTCCATCGAGTCGAGTCCATTTGCGCAGCCCCGCACAGATTATTTTCGCGTCGTCCTCATCCAGGCCGCGTTTGACAATCGCACTGTCTTCATCGTCGGCTTCCAAGGCGACCATCTCGGCGACTTCCAGGCTGAGCCCCGCGGCGCGCTGCAGGCCGTATACGACCACGTCCATCGGGGTGACATCGTCGTTGAACAACACCACTTTCCAGCCGGAGTCCAACGGTGGTTCGGGGACGATCACCTTGGGGGTGGGTTTGGATATGGTGGTGGTGCCAGCCATAAGAATTGGGACGCCCTCAGGATGGAGTCTGTCGGTGATGGCGAGACAACGCCACCTGCAGTCGCGCAAGCTCCGACAGGCTTCTCTGGCCACTCAGGCTATGCCCGAGCTCAGCGGGTAAACTGGAGGACTGGCACCCGGATCGGAGTCGCGGCCATCATCAGGCGTAGCGCAGGCTGAGCGACGGCGGCCCCGGCCAGAGTGGTGAGCCCATTGCCGACCGGAATGGTGGAGGCACCGGTCCATGTGCGCAGCACCTCGGCCAGATCATCGGGCGCACGCGGCGTCTGCCAGGCCAGAAAGAGCCACGGCAGGCGCTCCTCAGCGGTGGCCAGGCTGTTGCCATAGCCGGTGAACCACAGCTTGAGTGGCGCCATCGCGGGCTTCGAGGGCCTGGAGGCATCGCCGGGCTGCCCTGCGAATGTGGCGAAATAGGCGGCCCAGTGTTCGGCTGACAAGGCATTGTGCAGTGCGACCAGTTCTTTGGGCCGTTCGGCAGGAGTCATCAGCACCAAATTGATCGCCTGCCACAACGGGCTTGAGCCATCGACCAAAAGAACCCCGAGTTGGTTGCGCCTCGCTTCGGATAGGCTTTCTGCATCCAGAAATGCGCCGAAGGCGAGCGCTTTCGCGGTCGGATCGGCGCTACTCAATTTCTTCCAGTTGGCATCCAGCCAAGCACGTGCGCGGGCGGCGGCCGCCAGATGACTGGGATCCCGCGGCCACGCTTGCAGGCCCAGCGCACCCAACGCAGTGGCGGCGATCTCGTTACTACCGCCCGGAAAAGATCCATCCGGGCGCTGCGCCGCCAGCAGGGCATTCTGGGCTGCGGTCAGGGGGGTGAAGTCGAGTGAAAATGCCGAGAGAAAACCATTGCCGTTGCGCATCCGCCAATCCAGGCGCCCGGTCGGCGTTACCAGATCATCCAGCGTGCCTGTCGCCGGAGCGGCCAGCGTCGAGGCCGCCCAAGCGGGCAAAGCCGCAAATAATGGCAGGTCATCCGTTGCCGGAACATCCGCTGGTGGGGGTTGCGGCACCGCGACATAGCGCAGGACCAAGGCGACGGCCAGGGCAAAGCCGCATAAAGAAAGAGCGCTGCGGCCCCATTGCAGCACATCCCGATCGCGCTTGGCGGCGTTGTCTTGCTGAATTGACTGCCCAAGTTTCGCCGCATCGAACTCGATGCGCGCTCCGCACGAACGACAGAACACCGTCGTCATCGGATTGTCGTAGCCACAGGCTTTACAGGGAATCATAGCTGAACCGGTCCGCCAAAGACGACCACGTCGCCGAGTTTGATTTCCAGATTGACCACGGTGCCACCGCCACGGAATTGGATTTCCAAAAGACTGCCTCGGCGCTTAATGCGATCCGGGGCTACCGGTTCCTCATTGAGCCGCACCGTCAAGCCGGCGCTGCTGGGATTCAGGCCAGCGGCCGTAGTCAGATGACAGGAAATCAGATTTTCGCGTCCGACTGGCGGCGTGACTTGCGGGCGCAGATCCTGTCGGTGCGGCTGTAGCCGGACCATGGTGGCCACATCGCCACTCGCAAATGCCAAGGCCAATTCCATTCCGGGTTTGATGGATGGCGGTGCCTGATCAACCAGACGCTGCGCGAGTTCACGATTATTTTCGGCGAGACAGCGGCGGAACAGCACCACGAACACCGCCTCGCTCGGATTGGCCAAGGCCCGTTCGACCATTGGCTTCAATTCACTTTGCGCTCCCCCAGCCAAGAGCAGACGCTGGATTTCCGCCGCAGACCGTGACTTTTCAGGAATCAACGCGAACATCGCGTCGGCGTGGTCGGGGGCAAGCATGGCCAGTTGGCGCAGCAGGGCGACCCGATTGTCGTCCGCGCTCAGGTAACCGCCCATACTGGTTCCGGTCAGGCCCGCCAGGATGGTCCGGGCTTTGCCGCGGTCGGCATGATCAGGCCGCAATAAAACAAAAGGCGCGAGGGCCTCGCGCAGTTTATCTTGGTCACCGGCATTCCACGCTACCTGAATGTGGGTTTGCAAGGCATGATCAAGAATCGCGGCATAGACCTCGCTGCCACGTTCGAGGGTGGGAAAAGGGGGAATGGAGGTGCCTTTTTTCAAGGCCGCGATGTGCGCGAGGAGACGACCATTATCACCATCCAGGCCCTGGCCATTGCCCCCATGGAGAACCCCATGGAAAGCCAGGGTCGCGTCGATCAAAGGCCGCTGCCGCGCAGGCACGTCCCGGCGCAAGCGATCCAGCCGACCGGTATCGGCCGCTTTGAGATCCACTGCGGGCAGGCCGAGAGCGGCTTCGCTGCTGCCGTAGTTGGCGGCGGCCTGGGCGGCTTCGGTCATATCATTGCTATTGCCGGTCAGACGTGCGGTCTGCCAGAGATTGGCGGCACTGATCGCCCGCCAGCGGCTGATCGCGCCCCAACCGATCAGGATGGCGAGCAGCAAGCATACCGCGGCCGCCACCAAAAGAATGATGCCAAGAAGACGTTCCCGTTCGGCAGTGGTCATGGCAGTGGTCATGGCAGTCCCCGCACGCGACCGCGCAGAATCGCCTGCGCGAAGGGGCCATGCGCGATGCTGTCCAACTGGTGCAGTGCGGTCACGGCAAAAAAGTAACCAGCCGGCACCACGAGTCGTGATGGGGGGAGGGGGATCAGTCCCGGTCGGGCGAATGCGGTGCCGTTTACCAGCAATTTTCCTTCCGCGTTGATTTCGACCACGTCACCTGGCCCGCCGGCGAACCAGCCCAGCCCGACGTCCTCACTAGCCCCACTGGGAAGCCGCCAAGCAATCCCATCGCCGACCCGGAGCTGGGCCAGAGTGACCGACGGATCGAGGCCATAATCGCTGGTCTGCTCGATGCCGGGAATGTCGTTATATCCTTCGGAAACCGCGACTTTACTGAACATCTTGGGCACGAAGATGACCGCCCCAATGACGCCGCCGATCAACAAGGCATAGATGAGGAGTTGTTTGATCCATTCGAGCATGGCGACTGGTTCTCCTGATGGCGCAGCCTAATCCCAGCCCTGCGTCGCGATAGCCAGTCCTAGCGTATCAATCGGGTGGTACAGACCTGAATGCCAGCTAACCTTCGTCCATGGAAATCGGGTTTCCCAGCCATCAGCCGCCTTCGGTCTTCGTGGTGATGTCGGGTCCCAGCGGGGCGGGAAAGAGCACCCTGCTGCGGCGCTTCCTCCATCGCAATCCTGACTTCCTGATGTCAATCTCAGTCACCACCCGCCTACCCAGAGCCGGTGAAGTCGATGGCCGCGACTATTATTTCACTTCGCCCGAAGACTTCGCTCAACGTCGCGCCGCGGGTGAATTCCTTGAAGCCGCCCAGGTTTTCGGCTCGCACTGGTACGGGACCCCGCGCCCCTTCATCGAAGCCCGCTTCGCCGAAGGCCGCAGCGTCATAAAAGACATCGACGTCCAGGGCGCCGACCAGATCCGCCACAATTATCCCGGTGCCCTCTTCGTCTACGTCGTCCCGCCCTCCGTCGAGGAAATTGAAAAGCGCCTGCGCGGCCGCGAAACCGAACCCGAAGATGCCATCCAAAGCCGCCTCGCCGCCTGCGCCGACGAACTCCGCCGCTGGCAGGACTACGACCACCTGATCATCAACGGCGACCTCGACCACGCCGAAGACGACCTCGCGGCCGTGGTCCGCGCCCATCGGTTACGCATCGCCAACAGCTGAATCGTTAGCGGCTAGAGAAGAATAATCGATTGGTTCGGCGAGATCACCTGTCCCCGTGCCAATCACGGGGACAAGCGGCGAAAACCGTGGACCAGGATAATACCGAGGAATCCAAGGTTCCGTAGAGGTAGCAGCGGCCATACCCAGCGCACTGGTCCACCACCGTTGCCTAGGGCCTGCCCAGTGCGCCGAAGGAGGCCAGCGCTCAATGGCCGGTCCACAATGCCAGCGAGCCAGTCCGCCGGCAAACAGCCCTCGCCACCGGCGGCGCCAAACAGCGCGCCCGTGATGGCACCGATGGAATCAACGTCGCCGCCACAACGGAACACCGCATCCAGGCCCGCCCGGACATCGCCACGATGGCGCCGGCATTTCCGGAAGTGGCGTACTTTAGCACTCATCGCGTGGTGGAATGGCATGCGTGGGCCCGCGCGGTGAAGGGCAAAGTGGTACGTCGCTTCGCGTGGCTAGGTGAATCGGGCGCAACCTTCTGGAATGAGGGGAAACCCACCGCCGCCGAGTTGCAGGTCGGACTGCATTTTCCGATTCGCCCCGGCAGCGCAACGTTACCCGATGAAGAGCAGGTGCTCGCTCTCGCCGCTGTCTGGAGCATCAACCCGATGACCCCGGAAGCGTACGACGCGGCGCCGGGCTCGGGGTGGCAGGGACGGCTTGTGACCGAGACATGAGGTGAAGAACGTTACCCCCGCAGCCAGGCATGCGAGTTTCCGCATTCGCCAACGAGAACCGCACCACTCGCACATCCAGCACGTAGGAGTGATATTATGACCACGATCAAGGGATATTCTTCATTCGAGGAATTTCAGAAGATTCAGGCAATGATTCGAATGTCCAAGGAGCAAGCTCCGGAAGATGCCCGTGAACATGGGCAGAGCCTGAATCAGACGATCGATGATGTGAAGATCATTGAATTAATTCTCGGCGAGTTGCATGTTGAGTTTTCGAAGACGCAGGATGACCGTGGGCTGATGGGGCTGGGCATGCTCATGGCATATACCTCGGTGAGATTATTCAGCAGGTGCACGGGAAGGCCAAGTGGAACATGCATCATCATGAGCTCGGCGAGAACACATTCCCGTTGGAGTGGCCGAATCATGGGATCCTGCCGGTGGTGTGGTGTTGGAAGCGGATCTTCGACGGGCCTGAAGACAACGTGTACATCAAGTACTTCTTGTCCTTCACGCGCGATCAGACCAATTAATCGCACGCCAGTAGAAGTAGAGTGAGACTGGGAATAACCTGCCTCTCACCAGCCCACGATTTCCGCTCCCGGATAAAAGGTTTGCAGAATCTGCGCTCCGGTGAAGCCCTCTTTGGCCATTGCCCAGGCGCTGATTTGGCTCATGCCGATGCCGTGGCCGTAGCCGCGCAGAACCACGATCCAATCTTTGACTCGTCTCTCGCCCGTGCGGACGCGGGCTTCTAACGAGGTCCACAGGGTCGAACGCAGCCGATGAGGGCCTAAAATGGTGCGTAAATCGTGCGCCGGTATTTCGATACGCTTCAGCGGTACGTGCGAAATGATTACCGAGCGCACGCGCTGGGATTTCGGTTCGCGGCTGCCGATTGCCAGATCGGTGATGTAGCCGATGGTGGTGCTGTCGCCGTGTTCCTTAACCCAAGCCTGTAAACGGTCCTGGAGATCCTTGGGCTCGATGACGACTTGCTGTTCGCCATGGGTGGACAGATACCCAAGCGCTAGCGCTCCTTTTTCAGAAAAAGGATCACGCTGCACCGGCATCAGATCGGCGACGCTCTCCTGGCCGGTAACATCCTTGGAATGCGGAAATACGGCTTCGACTGCTTCGGTCCAGCCGCCGTTGGCGGCGCAGAAATGGGGCACAAATGGCCGCCGCAGACGCGGTGTGACCAAAATCTGCCCGGTGGTTTCGCGCACTGCGCGTTCGGTGGATTCACCACCCAGGCCATGCCCGTGATAATCCTGACCCTCCAAAGCATCGGTGAGATCAAAGCTCTGTTTGGCGAGGGCCGCCTGCCACGCCTTGGCGTAAGTATAACTGCGACTGGCAATGGCCTGGGCTTTTAAGGCTTCGAGGGGAAAACTTTCCTTCATTTCGATGGCGATGACGCCGGCGACATAGGCTTCGATGGGCAGGATATTGATCGCCTGCAATTGCTTGGAGTTCTGGAAGCGGACTTCCAGGCCGCCTCGATACCGCCGTGCGCCGAGGCTGAACACCGCTTCTTTCGTGCTGTCCTCAAAGCGTCCGACGGGCCAGCGGCCGGGATGGTCGTCTTGATTGGTCTCGGCCAGCGTCGTCCATTGCGGGATGATGCGCAAAGCCGATACCGGCCAGCGCCGTTCCTGATCCCAGGTCGGTGAGGAAAACACGAGGCCGTCGACATCCGGACGGATCAGGATCTGATCGCCGCGATCGAGCTTAAGGGTGTATTGGGGGTCATCGCTTTGGTCGGGGGCGACCAGCCACGCTGGGCGCAGGATGGTGATGGGTACCCGTTCGTGGTGGGGCACGATGTCGACCCGCTGATCGTAAGTGCGGCGATCAGTTAACAGCACCCGCACCCCGCGATCCCGATTGGTGTCGCTGGGGCCCATCAAGGGCAGGCGGCGATCGTCGAGCACACTGCTCACCAGGCTGACGGCAAAAACTGTGGCTATGCTTAGGAGAATTGCGCCACGGATGGTCGTCAGCAGCACAGAGCCGGTCATCCTCACGACCTTATTCAGGCGGGGCCGATGACAAGACCGCCTCGGAGTCTGCCTCCAGAGTCAGGTCCACAACGTTCACAGCTGGCCGACCAGGGCCCGGAACTGCTTATAAGCCGCGGACGGTTCGTTGCCGCGCGACTTGGGGAAGTCGCCATCCGCCTGCGCCAGTGCCGCTTTGACTTTGTCGACCGGGAAGCGGGGTTGGGCTTGCACCAGATTCTGAGTCATAGTCACGGCCAGTTCGACCAGGGGTAGGATCAGCGTGCCTTCCTTGGCATTGGGAACGATGGTGCTGAGCGCCTGTTGGATCGCCAGGCTGGCCTGCTCGACAGCGACCAGTTCCGCGCACTGCGCGACGCGCAAGGCGATCTGCAAGTCCGGGCGCTGGCCATACAGCGCGTAGGCGCCATTCCACAGCCGTTGACGATCGTCCTGCTCGGCCAGCGGAATGGAGCGCAGGTACAGGCCGACGCATTCGATGGTCAGGTCCGGGTGGTCTTTGAGATCCTTGAGCATGCGGCTGCCCCATTGCTGGGCTTCTTTGCGCGGGACCCGACCTTCGGCGACGTGGGTCATCAATACCCGCCAGGCGTCGGCGCAGTAGGTATTTAGGTCAATTGCCGTCTTCGCCAGGATGAGCGAGGTCGCCGCATCGCTGCTGAAGCAGGCCTGGGCTGCGCGGCTCAGCGCTGAGGCCTCCTGCATTTTCGGAAATGACAACGAAGCGCCGTCATAAGACAGCGCGACGTAGCGGTCCAAAGTCTCGGTGCCGGTCTGCGGGTCGTAAATGTCGCCGGTGTAAAAATAATCGAACTGGAAACGGCCGGTGAATTCGAGCACTGGACGCCGTCCCTTGGCGGTCAGAAATCCACTCCAAGCGTGACCCATGCCGCCATAGCGGCCATTGCCTGAACATTTCATCGCCGGAATGCCGAAAGACTTGGCGACGCGGCTGGCGAAATGGCTCTGATCTCCGCAGATGCCGCCACAGGTGAGCAGATTGTCCAGGGAATAGGGCAAGGTTCCCAGCTTGGTTCGAGTACCGCCGCTCTCCAGTTTGATGGTGTCGTATTTCACCATCTGATACAAACCGGCGATATCGGTACGCCGATTGGCGAGCGTAGCCAAGACCCACCGACGCTCCCTGGCCGAAGCATCGAGATCGACCACATGCACCAGCATCGACCAGCTCAGCTGATCGGGCTTGAAGGGAAACAGATTCAGGTGCTTGGGCTCGGTGAAATAATCAAATAAGGTGCCGTAATCATCAATCGGGGCGTACTGGCTGTCGCTGACCCCATGCACGGTGTGATAAAGCGACGAACGCAGCATGAGCGGGTTATCATGGACCACGGCAAAGGCGATGGCGAGTTGGGCGTAGCGTTCGGTGCGTTTCGCGTCGCGGGTGCGCAGATCGTCCAGGATGGCGCCGGCCGCGGGAATGTCGTCGTAAGCCCAGCTCAGCGCGAGCCAGAAATCATGGCGGATGCCCGGTTTCTGCGCCAGCCAAGCGAGGAATTCTGGTTTCATCACCGGGGCGTAGTGCGCCTCGATGCGATCGATGTAGCGTGCGAGGTACGCGGTGATGACCGCGTTATCGATCCGCCCAGCCAAGATCTCGGCGTCGCCCTGGGCTAGGGGCGCAATGGGATCGATGATGCCATTTGGCGGGAGGCGCATGCGATAGCGACCGCCGGTGGAGATTTCACGCACCGGCTGTAGAGGAAATCGTGGGTCGCCTAACACGACCGCCGCATCGGCGGGCGGCGACACAGCGGCTACGGGCGCTTTTTCAGCGGCTGGTGCCAGGACGAGGCCGCTGAAGCAGCTCAGACAGCTGGCGCATAAGCACAACAAAATGCGGTTCATGGCTAGAAGGGTAGGATCACTTCGCCCAGGCTCCAGCGCCAGCATGGTTGGCCTGGGCCACGGCATCACCATGATCCAGCTTGTGCGCGTTACCTTCCTGGGAACTTCTGCCGGCAGCCCGACCCGGCATCGCAATGTGACGGCGCAATGTCTGCGCTTCGAGGACGGCAGCACGTGGATCCTCGATTGTGGTGAAGGCACTCAGCATCAATTCATCGCCGCCGGTCTGCGCGCCAAACCCATCGACCGCATCTTGATCACCCATCTGCACGGCGATCATTGCTATGGTCTGCCAGGGCTGCTCAGTTTGATGGCTATCCAGGGCCGCACCGAAACGGTGGAAATTATGGGTCCGCCCGGCATTGCTGAAATGGTCGGTACGGTGCTGCGCCTGAGCGTGAATCAACTGCCCTATCCGCTGATTTTCCACGAAATTGGCGTTCCCGAAACCCGCTGGGAACGGGCTGGCTGGACCATTTCCGCGTGGCCGCTGGAACACCGCATCCCGTCGTGGGGATACGTCTTGCACGAAGATCCCCGGCCAGGGCGTTTCCATCCCGAACGAGCAGTCGCCCTGGGGGTGCCACCAGGGCCGGCCTTCGGTCGTCTCGCTGCTGGCGAGTCGGTGCCCGGAGCCGCGGGACGGGTGATTGCGCCGCGGGAAGTCTGCGATCCGCCGCGCCCCGGCCGCAAGATCGTGCTTCTGGGCGATACCGCGGGATCGTCGTCGCTGTACGCAGCCGCGCAGGACTGCGATCTGCTGGTCCACGAAGCCACCTATGCCGGTGATCGCACCGAAGCGGCGATTCGCTGGGGCCACAGTACCGCACCGATGGCCGGGGCCTGTGCCGAGGTTGTGCAGGCGAAGCGCCTGGTGCTGACCCATATCAGCGCCCGCTATGACGATGACGATTCGGAGCAGGGGGATGTGCAGCGTTTGGTCGCCGAGGCTGCCGCCGCTTGTCCGCTGACCGAGGTCCTCGCCGCCCACGATCTGCTGACCGTTGAAGTTGTCTGAAGAATGCCTGAATTGCCAGAAGTCGAAACCGTTCGCCGCGGATTGGTGGCGGTCCTGGGCAAGCGGGCGGTCATCGCCCAGGTCATCCTGCGCCGTGCTGATTTGCGTGCGCCGATTCCGCCCGATCTGCCGCGCCGCCTGCGCGGGCAGCCGATTCTGGGTATCCGGCGCCGGGCGAAATATTTGCTGTGGGACACCCCTGCGGCGATTCTGCTCTGCCATCTCGGCATGACCGGTACCTGGCGCGTGGCTGCGCCCGGCGATGACCGCGATCATGATCATTGCCTGCTCGAACTCACTGATGGTCGGCGCCTCGTGTACCGCGATCCGCGGCGCTTCGGCTGTCTGGATCTGGTCAGTCCCGGTGCGGAAACCGCGCATCCCCGTCTGCGCGACTTAGGCCCCGAGCCGCTCGCCGTGGATTTTACCGCGGCGTATCTGCACGCGGCCACGCGCGGGCGGCGAGCGCCGATCAAAACTCTGATCATGGATCAAGCAATCGTCGTAGGCGTCGGCAATATCTATGCGGCGGAAGCGTTGTTCCGCGCCGGCATCCGCCCGGGTGCGGCGGCAGGACGGATCAGCTTGGCCGCCTGCACACGCTTGGTGGCGGCGATCCGGACGGTCCTTGAGGCGGCCATCGCGGCGGGCGGATCGACGATCAGTGACTTCCGTCAAGCCGGCGGTGATGCCGGCTATTTTCAACACGATTTTCGGGTCTATGGCCGTGCGGGCCAAGCCTGCGTGCAGTGCGCAACGATCCTGCGGGAGAGCACTTTGGGGGGGCGGACCTCGGTCTGGTGTGCGACCTGTCAACGTGGATAATGCCCCTGCTTGGCTCCGTCCCCGCCTGCCCTAAGCTTCACCACGGAGTTCGGCTCGATGCGCTGTCATTTGGAAGGTCTTACCCCACCTCTGGTGGGAAAATGGCTGCCGATCACCGTAGCGCGACCAGCGCGGATCAAGACCAACAAAGGTAGTGACGACGTCGGTGAGGTCCTTGTCGCCATCGATGGCCTGCGTCTGCACCTGACCAACCACTCAAAAATACGCTGTGCCATCAATGATCGCCCGACCGCTGAGGCCGCCGAGCTGGCGCATGGTGATCGCCTGACCATCGGCAAACAATCATTCAAGGTCGTCGTCGAAGAGGTGGCCTGCACCGTCTGCGATACCGGTTTCACTATGGTTGACCGCGCCAAAGGCTGGTCCGACGGGGCTCGTCACATCTGCTGCCAGTGTCTCAAAAAAGGCGTGCGCCCGGCGAATCTGGCTAATGCCGCCTCCGGGGTTGTCACCGAGCCCGCAGCCGAGCTGCCCGATGCGGTGGGAACTGGGTCAGCATCCCGCACCAGCACCGACCAGGACGGGGACAGTGCTACCACCCAGGCGGTGGCGATGTCAGCTCCCGGCCAGGTCCCGGAAAATGATCGCAATCGGCGCCAGCGCCGCCTGAGCGCATCCCGTCTGGCCCAGGTCGAGGCGCCCGAAGTCAAAAACGGTCTTTTTGCCAAGGTAGGTCAGGTGTTTTCCAATCGGGAAAGCCGCGAAGATCGCAAGCGTTTGGAGCACCTGGAAGTCGAGCGCCAAGCCCTTCTGGTCCAGGCTGGACGATTGGCCTTATCCGAAAACAACGGCTTCGGCATTCCTGACCATCTCTACAATCCGCTGCTTAAAGGGGTGCAAGTCAGCCTGCGTTTGCAGGATTTTTCCATTCCCGCCATTGAACGCTGGCGTTCGATCCGGGGTCGACTCAGTCAGCTCGACGCCGAAATCGGCGCCTGCCGGGCCCAGCTTGGCTTGGGGGCTGATCGCAGCCTGGCCATACCGCCCGTACCCTTGGCCTCGGACCAGCGTGCGCGCCAAGAGCATACCTTCGAAATCATGGATGGCCTGGCCACCATGGAGCTAGACGGCGAATCCGTGCTCGACGATCAAGTTGCCTTGGCCCCGGGAGCACTTACCGAAGATCCCAGCACCAGCGCAGGCCCGGCCTCGTCTGCCCGGAGCTCCAGCGGACGGCGGAATCTGCGGCGGCGACATTAAGTTCGCGGCCTTCTCACTGTCCAAAAGGTGGGAAATTGAGGGGTCTGGCCCCTGCGCAAGGACGACGGAACAAGTGTTGGCGGACTGGGGGGGCAACCTAGAGTACCATCCAACCCGAAGGTCACACCGCCATGCCCGGCGAAACACAGCCGCCTCCCAATAAGCCTCGCAACCTATTCGTCATCATGATGGCGATATTCGGCGTGCTCGCGCTGGTGGTCATGTTGTTCAACAACATGCGGCACGAAGAGCGCAGCTGGACAGCGTTTCTAGATGACTTCGACAGCAATCGCATCACCAAGATCGTCACCGAAAACGATCAACTGGTCTACACTTTGCGGAACGACGGCAAGGAGGCCAAGAGCTACGCCGTCAATTATCCCGGTGGCTTTCTCAAGGATAGCACGGCGACCTTTCTTCAGGATAAGGTGTTCGCCTATAATGACGGACTGAAAGCGGACCAGGCCATGGGCAAGCCTTTTCAGCAGGGCATTGAATGGAGCAGCCCACCGCCACCCAGCTTCCTCCAATCGATGCTGCCGAATCTGCTCATTATCCTGGTCCTGGTCCTGGCATTTTATTTCCTGATTTTCCGTCGCATGGGTCAAGGCGGCGGAGTCCTGTCGTTCGGCAAAAGCCGCGCGGTACTGGTCACCAAAGGCAAAACGGCAAAGACCTTCAAGGATGTTGCCGGTATTGACGAAGCCAAAGACGAAGTGGAAGAGCTGGTCGATTTCCTGCGTCATCCGAAGAAATTCCAGAAGCTCGGCGGTCGAATCCCAAAGGGCGTGCTCTTGATTGGTCCGCCGGGAACCGGCAAGACTTTGCTCGCCAAGGCCATTGCCGGCGAAGCCGATGTGCCCTTTTATTCGATCTCCGGCTCCGACTTTGTCGAAATGTTCGTCGGCGTTGGCGCCAGTCGCGTCCGTGACCTGTTCAACCAGGCCAAAGAGAATTCACCCTGCATTATTTTCATTGACGAAATCGACGCCGTCGGTCGCCGTCGCGGCAGCGGCGCCAATTCCGGTGGCCATGACGAGCGCGAACAGACCCTCAATGCGATCCTGGTTGAAATGGATGGCTTTGCCTCCACCGACAAGGTCATCGTCATCGCAGCGACCAACCGCGTCGACGTGCTCGATCCTGCTCTGCTGCGCCCCGGCCGCTTCGATCGCCATATCCACGTCAATCTGCCCGATATCGCCGGCCGCGAACAGATCCTGCAGGTCCATGCCGGCAGGGTGAAGCTAGATCCGGAAGTCGACCTAACCCGCATCGCCCGCGGTACGCCGGGCTTTTCTGGTGCGGATCTGGAATCCCTGATCAATGAAGGGGCCCTGCACGCCGCGCGCGCTGATCAGGAATCTGTGACCTTGGTCGACCTGGAATATGCACGCGATCGCGTCGCTTTTGGTCGTGAACGCAAGGCGGGCTCGCGCGCCATGCCCGAGGACGAACGCCGCATTACCGCCTATCACGAAGCCGGTCACGCGCTGCTTCAGCTGTTGATCGAAGAAGGTGATGAACTGCACAAAGTGACCATCATCCCCCGCGGGCGGTCCTTGGGATCGACCATGCACCTGCCCAATCAGGACCGGCATACCCACAGCCGCCGAAAATTGCTGGGCGAGATCAGCGTGCTATTCGGCGGGCGTATTGCCGAAGACCTGTTCTGCGGCGATGTGACCACGGGTGCCTCAAACGATATCCAGCGCGCAACGCAGCTGGCCCGTGGCATGGTCTATGAGTGGGGTATGTCGGAAAAAATGGGTCCGATCAAATACACCGAGGATCATGACAATGCGCTTGGCCATGAGTCGGTGGTCGCAGCCGGGGTGGAAACCCGCCGCGAGCTGGACCAAGAGGTCCGTGGCATCATTGATACCCAGTACCAGCGCGCCGCGGATACGATCACCTCGCATCGCGATGCGCTGATTCGCATCGCCGAAGCGTTGCTCGAACATGAGACGTTGGACGGCGAACAGGTGCGCCGCATCGTCGACGGCGAGACTATGCCCCCGCGCCAGCCAACGGTGACCATCCGCAAGCCCGATGCCAAGGACCCCATGGCACCACCGGACGGCCGCCGCGAAGACTCCGACGGCGGCCTGAGTGCGCTGAAGCCCAAGCTGGCGTGAAGCCCGCGCTGGCTCAATGCACCGCCCGGCGTTGCTCGGGCGGTGCATCCTTGCCGGAAGTCCTCTGGCGCACTTTCCAGAGCCAGGTATAATTAATGCGCCTCTGCTGTGTTCGAGGTCTGGCCGCGATCCCCTGACCGTATTTCTCTCATGGGGCCCTGATACGCCCGGACGGGCCATGCCCGGATGGGGAGGGCACCCACCTGAACCCAAGGGTCCAGGGTATGCCTGCTGGATACGGCACGAGTGGAGGCATTTTCTTTTCATTCGTCCACATGGCGACCCACACGGTTTCTTGGGCGGCCGGAGCTTCCGGTAATTCCCGGTTCTCCCGGCTCCCTTCCTGCGGATCATAAAACCCGTGAAGATCACCTTAGCCCAGGCCATGGGCACCTGTTTTGGCGTCCAAGACGCGATCGACCTTGCCCTGGAAGAACGCTTCCGTGGCAAGCTGACGGTCGTTGGACAATTGGTCCACAATCCGCAAGTGACCGAGCGTCTGCGCGCCAATGGCATTGAGATTGTCGAGCGTGACCAGATCGATTCGATTCGCACCGAAGCGGTGATGATCACCGCGCATGGTGCCAGCGATCCGACCAAACAGGAATTGGAAGCCAAAGGTTTCACCGTCTTTGATGCGACCTGTCCGCTGGTCATCCGGCTGCACAAGCTGGCCCGATTTCTGCAACGCGAAGGCTATTTCCCCGTCGTTATTGGCCAACGTGATCACGTCGAAGTGCGCGGGGTGATCGGCAATCTCGCCGATTCCGCAGTGGTCGCCGACGAAACCGAGGTCGATTGTCTGCGCGGGCATCGTCGCATTGGTGTGGTCACGCAGACCACCAATCGCCTCGAAAAAGTGCTCAAAGTGATTAAAGCTATTCGGGCCCTGCCCGATGTCGATGAAGTGCGGTTCATCGACACCATCTGCAAGCCGGTGAAGGATCGTCAGGCGGCAATTCAGAGTCTGCTCGAACAAGACATTGATATCGGCATCGTCATTGGCGGTCATAACAGCGCCAATACGCATAAATTATATGATGCGATGATCGATCGCGGGGTCGAAGCCTATCACATTGAGCGGGCCGAAGAGATCCGTCCCGAGTGGTTCGTGGGCAAGCAACATGTCGGTATCACCGCCGGCACCTCGACGCCGCAGGACGTTATCGAAGCCGTGCGCGCAGCCGTAGTGGAGTTGAGCGAGACCATTCGCGGATGATCCTGGAAGCGCCCGTTGTCGCGCCCGTTGTCGCGCGCCAAGGAACGTTGGTTCCGGCTGAGTCATCTCCGCCCGAACTGGATCTGGGTTATCAGGTCGCCATCGACGCTTTTTCCGGTCCGATGGACCTGTTGTTGTATCTGGTTCGCCAGGCTCAGGTCGATATTGCCGACATTCCGATCGCAACTATTGCCGATCAATTTGTCGCTACCATCGCCGAATGGGCTCACGTTGATCTCGATACCGCCGGGGATTTTATCCTCATGGCGGCGACCTTGTTGGAGATCAAAAGCCGTCTGGTGGCTCCTCCGCGTGAAGAATCGGCAGAGGGCGACACCGCCGATGACGGCTTTGATTTCGATCCGCGCGCCGGGCTAATCCAGCAATTATTGGCCTATCGCCTCTTTAAGGATGCGACCCCGATCCTTGATCATCTCGAAGCGCAAGCCCAGCGCGCATGTTTGCGCGTCTTGCGCGAGACCATTCCCGAGGAAGGCGATGAGCTGGATGGACTGAATCTGGAAAACGCCAATGCCGGCGCGCTGTACGACGCCTTCGCCATCATCCAGCAACGCATCGCCGGTTTAGGACCGCGCACGGTTATTTACGACGACGAGCCGATGGAGGCGCGCATGGCGACGGTAGCCACCGCCGTGCAGGCTGCGGGCACCGTCCAACTCAGTGATCTGTGGCGGCCCTTGGGCCATCGCGTGCAACGCGCCGGCATGTTGGTGGCGGTTCTCGAATGTACCCGGCAGCGGCTGGTTCGTATTGATCAATTCGAACAATTCGGTGCGGTCCTTCTCCATTTTCGTCCCGAGGACCAACGTGCGATTGCCGAAGGTATGCCCGCCGCGCCAGATGAGCCGGTTCAGCGCCGGCGTCGGCGCCCACCCTTGATGACCTTCCACGCCGAGGATCTGGCGCCCCTGGCCGAGGTCAGCGACGCTGAGCAAGCCGAGGAAGAGGCCGTCGTGGAAACTGACGAACAGCGTTTCCTGCGCGAGTTGGAAGAGTCGTGCCAGCTGGAAGCGGTGCTTGAACGGGGCCGCGATCTGGAGGCTGGTTTTGCAGCCTTCATCGCTGCTCAAAAAGCAGCAACGGACGATGGGCACGTCGACTCTGACCCGGCATTGGCCGAGCTCGAGGCGACCTCCGCGGGCGACCAACCTCCTGCAATCGACGAAACCACTGCGGTCGATGATTTCGACGATGGCGGGCCGCGGAGGACTCCTGGTCGCATGGGCATGTGACACGTTATAAACGTGAAAAATAGGAAAATCTCGGTAATCGCCCCGCAGTCAGTGCCAATTTCTGTGCATGTCTACCGGAGCATACTGGAGCACCTTGTCTACCGGAGCACCTATCCCCGCCGCCACCCTCGCTCGCTCCGATAGACTCCTGCGCCCTTCTCCCGCCTAAATGCTCTCACAGAGCCTGCCGCCCGCCGGCGCCTCTTGCGCCCTGGATGACTGGTCTACCATGCCGCCTCCGCGAAAGGCACTGTAGCTCAGCGGTTAGAGCGGTGGCTTCATAAGCCATAGGTCCCCGGTTCAAATCCGGGCAGTGCTACCATCACACGGGCACCGGATTTCCGGTGCCCGTGTGTTTTGAAGACCAAGAATTGGGGATGTGCTGACGCAGTAGTAACGCCACATGGCCCGTCCCTATCATTTTTAACGCGTTGTTTTGGTAGGCTCAGGTGATTTTTAACGCGTTGTTGTATCTGCAACTTCTGCATCGGCCGCCCCGCTCATCAGTTTGGAGGCAAGAAGTACCCCGCACCTCCCGCATGTCGCGTCCGAATCGCTAGGCGATAGACTAGCTCTCCGTACCGCCGACTTCAGTCGGCAGGGGCATACCGTGGTCCACCAAATCTCGAGCATACATGCTGCTCGTTCAACCTGCTGCCGGCCCGCCACCAGCGGCGATTTGTTCCCAGACATGCCGGGCAAAGGGTAGTGCACAGGTCCACGCGGGTGAAACGGCATTGAGAACGTGGAAACTGCGCGAGTCGCCTTCCAGCAGGAAATCCATGACCAAGGTGCGGGTGCGGATATCCAGCAATTGCGCGCGAATGCCGGGGCGGCCCCAGGTGCGGTAATCCTGTTGGCGAACCCCGCTGATCAGGCGACTAGCTTGGCTGACCAGATGGGTGCGGAACATTTTGCGCATCTCTTGCATGGCCAAGCCACGAAAATCAAAACCGGCTGACAGGCACAGGCCGAGTTCGCGGGTGCAAATATCCCACATCTCACGGAGGCTGAAACGGTCAAAACCCTGATAATTTTCGCGCCAAAAGGCGGGCAGCGCGGTCGGGCCGATCTTGCTATGTCCGTCGACGGTCACCGTGTAATGGACGCCCAGAAAGGGGAATGCCAAATTCGGGACGGGATAAATATTGGTGCGCAGGCTGCCGACCGCTTCGCTCGAATACAGGTAGAGGCCCTTGAATGGCAGAATCGTGTGCTGCTGGCAAAAGCCGTAGTCCTGGGCAACGCGGTCGGCGTACAATCCCGCCGCGTTAAGGACGAAACCAGCGGTAATAGCGCCCTGACTGGTCTGCACCACGCCATCAGCCTGGCTGAGATACGCACAGCCGGTGCGCAGGTCGATTCCATCGGCGCGCGCATCTGCGGTCAGCGCGGCAATGACCTGGACCTGATCCGCCGAAGCGGTGTTTGGTGACCACAATGCTCGCCCTGCGGTGAGCACACGGGGTTCGATGGCACGGGCGCGGTCCAGGTCGATCACTTCAACGTCGACGCCATTGCGGGCACCGCGATGTGCGAGTTCCTCGAGCGCCGGCAATTCACTTTCGTTTTGCGCGACCACCAATTTCCCGCACTGGTTCAGCGCCAGACCCTTGGCCAGGATATAGGCGCGCAATTCGCGATTGCCGTCGCGGCAAAAGCGCGCCTTCAAGCTGTCGGCACTGTAATAGAATCCGGCGTGCAAAACCCCGCTATTGCGCCCGGAGGCGTGTTCGCCGGTGGCTGGTTCTTTTTCCAGCAAGATGATCCTGGCCCGCGGCAGGCGGCGACGGCATTCCCGGGCCAGGGTGATGCCGAGAATACCCCCGCCGATAATCAGGATATCGCACGTCGCGGTCGCCGCACCCGTCGCCGCCGGTTGTGCAGATCTGCTCAAGCCGGCAGCGTCGGGAAAATGTCCGCGGCGCCGATGACCCGAGAGATGTCATGATCGGGCCGTCCATCCAGATCGAGGCGGATCACCGGCAGCACCGGATCGGGGTTTTCGCGCGGAACCTCGATAATGATTTGCCGCCCGACCTGACGGAAGGGAAGATCGGCGCTGCTGCCGACCAGGGGCTGGCAATCGCGCGCGGGGATTTCCAGGCGGTATCGACCGGACAGTACCCCCAATGATGGTTGAGGGTCATGCATGATTCCCAGCGCCGACCTTTAGCCGATGCCGCGGCGTGCTGTTTGGGGGTGGCGAAATCCTCGGTCGTGTAGCCGCGATTATTGATTAGGATACCAGGCTGCCAGGCCCGGACCTTGGCATTGAGCTCAACCATGCGCCATTGATCGCAGGTCAGGCCCTGCGGCACATCATACCACAGGATGTCGATGGTCCCATAACGGGTCATCAATTCTTCGACCAGGGTGTGGGTGTACGCGACGAAGCGCTGCTGCGCCGCGGCATCACGCTCGACCACGGCTTTGCTCCAGTCCGGATGGTACCAATCACCCAACGAATAATACAGGCCGACCTTGATTCCGGCGTTGCGAAAGGCGGTGACGAATTCTTGCAGCAGATCGCGACCAGCAGCGCTGTTCTTGGCGTTGAACGAACACGTCGGCGAATCCCACAGGCAGAACCCTTTGTGGTGCTTGCTGGTCAGCACGGCGTAGCGCATGCCAGCAGCTTTGGCCATGGCTGCCCAAGCCACCGGATCGAATTCCGCCGCGGTGAATTGATCTGCCAGCAGGCGATACCAATCCCACGGCATCGCTTCGCGGCTCATCGCCCACTCGCCATGCCCATGCACGGCGTACAGACCCCAATGGATGAACAGGCCGTACCGCGCTTCGTCCCACCACGCACAGCGGTTGGAGGGGAAGGGGATGGTGGTCATGGCAGTGGTTTCCTTTGCATGAGCTGGGCCAGGATCCCGCGATTGGAGATCAGGTATTCGATCATCGACAGAACGCTGACGATCGCGCACACCCAGCACGCCCAGTAGGCATACGTGAGATGCCAGGGCGCCAATTCGAACCACACAGCAGGGAAGGCGCAAATGGTAATCAGGGCTACGCCTTGCAGCCAGGCCTTCAATTTTCCCGGCCAGCGGGCAGCAAGAACGTGGCCTTTGCTCGCAGCCATGGACCGCAGGGCACCGGCCATCAATTCGCGCAGCACCATCAGCAATACCGGCAGCCACGGGGCCAGACCTGCGCCTAGCACGATCCGGCTGGCTTCGTCACGACCAACCGCAAATACCAGGGGTTTTATCGCGTAGGTGGTGGTGTCGTGCGCCAATTCGATGGGCACCGGGTACCCCTGACCGCCCGCCGGCAGCAGCAGGACGAAAAACACCGACAGGCGGTAAAACACATCGCAAAAGGGATCAGCGAGCTTGCCGAAATCGCTGACTTCTTTGCGCGAGCGGGCGATCTTACCGTCGAGATAATCGCTAAACTCGGCCAAGCCACACAACAGGCCGACGGCCCAAAAGCACAGACTGTGTTCAATCGGCAGCGCGAGATACGCGACGACGATCACCGGCGCTAGCCACAGCCGCGCAAGGGTGACCTTGTCTGCCAAGGTCATTCCAGCCATGATTCAACCCTTCACAATGCCGTGCTTCGCCAGCGCGGCCATCAGCTGCTCGCGCGCAGCGTCTGAAATCGGGACTATCGGTAGGCGGAATTCTTCGCGACACAGGCCCAGCGCTGCCACCGCGGTCTTGGCCGGAATCGGATTGGTTTCACAGAAGGCAACCTTGGCCAGTTCGTGCACGATGGTGTGTTGGCGTCGGGCTTCCGCGAGATCCCCCCGGGCCGCCGCGTCGCACAGCGCGCGCATGACTTTCGGGGCAAAATTGGCGACCACGCTGATCACGCCGCTCGCACCGACGGCCATGAGTGGCCAGGTCAGGGCATCTTCGCCCGAGAGCACGCGCACGCCGCGGGCGACGATCTCATGCGCCTTCTCGACGCTTCCCGAAGCTTCCTTGACCGAATCGATGCCCCCCAGTGCCGCGACGCGGACGACCGTGTCGACATCCATATTGATGCCGGTGCGCCCGGGAACGTTGTACAACACCATCGGCAGGCGAGTGGAATCGCGCACCGCGCGATAATGTTGGAACAGTCCCTCGGGGGTCGGTTTATTGTAATACGGAGTCACGGTCAAAATGCCGTCGGCGCCGGCACGTTCAGCAGCCTTGGCGAGTGCTACCGCTTCGAACGTGGCATTCGAACCGGCACCACCGATGACAGGCACGCGTCCAGCCACGTGCTGCACCACTTCGGCAATAACCTTGGCTTGTTCCTCATGGGTGAACGTCGGGCTCTCGCCGGTGGTGCCGCAGGGGACGATGCCCTGGGTACCTTGCGCGATGTGCCAGTCCACCAAACCCTTCATGGCTTTCCAATCTATGGCACCGTCGATGTACGGGGTGACGAGTGCGACGATGGATCCGCTGAACATGAAGCCTCCGGGGTCGCCACGTTGGGCCGGTTTATGGCGATGCCAGTACCGATTCCCGGATTACCGTTCCGTGCCGCTGCTGAGAGCCGCTTTCATCTCGCGCACGGCCCGTTCCATGCCGACGAGAACCGCTCGACTGACGATACAATGACCGATATTGACCTCACGCAGATCAGGCAACCTCAGGAGATCGCCGACATTGCGATAGGTCAGGCCATGGCCGGCATGCAGGCGGAGGCCGATTTCGGCAGCAGTCTCAGCGGCCGCGAAAACGCGGGCGGTTTGCTGGGCCAACTGACCATCCTGATCCAGGCCATGGCAGGCCTGCCAGACGTTGGCCCAGGTTCCGGTGTGCAGTTCGACTGCCTGAGCGCCGACGGCCAGCGCCCGGCGCACGGTGGCGGCATCGGGCTCAATGAACAGGCTGACCAGGATGCCCGCTTGGCGCAGGGCAGCGATGGTATCGCGCAGGGCGCGATCATCTTCGCGCACCAACAGGCCGCCCTCGGTGGTCAATTCCTGGCGGTGCTCTGGCACCAAGCAGACCTGATCGGGTTTGCTGGCCAGAGCGATAGCGAGAATGTCTTCGCCCACCGCCATCTCCAGATTCAGCGGCACCTGCACGGTTTCCCGTAACAGACGCACATCCCGGTCTTGAATGTGACGCCGGTCCTGGCGCAGATGCACGGTGATGCCATCGGCACCACCCAATTCGGCGAAGGCGGCAGCGGTGACGGGATCCGGTTCAATGGTACGCCGGGCTTGGCGCACCGTGGCGACGTGGTCGATATTGACACCCAGATGGATCATGGCGGTGGAGGATAAGGCGTTGTGGAGCGGGGCCAGTCCTGGTCAGGGGGCGGCTCCGGGTGCTCCCCAATTCTTACCGGGCCGCTGTCTCGAGCAGAAGGCGACCCCCGCCGACCTCTTGCGAAGCCCGCGGCCCGCCCCACGGTGACCGCGGTATCCCGGCCATCACGTCGGGCGCTTTCCCCGCTGCAGCCGCCATTTCAGCGGTCACGAGATCACCCCTTCGTATGGGCCACGAACCACCTCCATCGCGCAGTGCCATGCGCGCCGACCTCGACGCCGAACTGGCCGCGATTGCGCCGACGCAGCGCCGCCGGCGCCCGGTGATCGATTCCGCAGGAGGCCGCACCGTGATCCTGACCGGTCCCGGCAATAAACGGCGGCGGCTCATCAATTGGGCCTCCAATGATTATCTCGGTGCCTTAGGCCGCTTGAAAGTCAAGAATGGCGCGATCAAGGCGATCCGTCGTTACGGCCCCGGCAGTGGTGCGGCGCGCCTGTTGGGCGGCCTGCGTTGCCATCGTCGTCTCGAAGAGCGCCTGGCCCATTTTCTCGGCAGCGAAGATACCTTGATCACCACCACCGGGTATCAGGCCAATATTGCCGCGGTGACGACCCTGGTCGGTCCGCCCGAAGACGCGGTCATTCTCGATCGGCTGTGCCATGCGTCGACCTACGACGCAGCCAAACTCAGTGGCGCGGCCTTGCTGCGCTTCCGTCATAACGACCTGGAAGATCTGGAGCGCCAACTGCAACGCAGCGAAGGCGCGCCGCGGCGGTTGGTGTGCGTTGAATCGGTGTATTCGATGGATGGCGACGAATCGCCCTTGGTCGAAATCGCCGCATTGTGCGAACGTCACGGCGCCTTGTTGCTGATCGACGAAGCGCACGCCTTGGGTATTTTTGGCAGCGGTCGCGGCTTGGCGGCGGAACTCGGCGTACGCGCCGATCTGATCGTCGGCACCTGTTCGAAAGCGTTGGGCGCACAGGGGGGTTTTCTCGCCGGCGACAGCACCCTCATTGAATTGGCGGTTAATCGCGCGCGTAGTTTTATCTTTTCGACAGCACCGGTCCCCGCGGCGATGGGAGCTGCCGTTGGCATGCTCGATTGTCTGCGCGCCGAACCCTCCTTGCCCGAGCAATTATTGACCCGTTGTCAAAAAGTCCGCGCCGCTATCGCCACCCAGGGGTGGGAACTGCCAGCGGCGCGAGGCCCGATCATTCCGCTGATCGTTGGCGACGAAGCGACCGCGCTGCGCGTGGCGGAATTGCTGCGGGAAGCCGGGCATCATGCGCCGGCGATCCGACCCCCCACGGTTCCCACGGGATCGAGTCGAATCCGGTTGACCATAACCCTGGCTCACACGGACGCGGACCTGCGCAAGCTGATCGCCGTTTTGGCGCAGCTACGGGCCGGGTTACCGCGCCTGTAGCCGTCGCGGTGTGGGAGGGACATTCACGCCACTCCATTGCGTGGTTGAGTCGTGTTCTGCGCTGGTCCGCGCCCCCCAGCGGTCATCCTGGCGAAACTATGTATACACCGCAATCAAAGCGCTTGGGTCTGCTCTCAGGAGTATTCCTGTTCGCCCTGGTAGCCAGCGGCTGCGGTGGGGGCGGCGGCGGATCGTAGTCGACGCCGCGCTTTCTGGCCGAGCACACCGGCGGCGCTGCCTACGCCACCCTCCCAGTCGCGATCAGCGCTGAACACTGGGTGACCAGCGCTCGTGACAGCGGGGCAGGGATCGTGCGCGAAGCTCTGGCCACTGGCGCCCAGAATCTCGATATCACCCTGACCAATTGCGTGGTCAGCAAGAACCTGGCCGGCCAGGATCATGCCCAGGATCAGATCGGTTGGCAGCCGCAAGACGGAGGAGGCAACGTTGAATTTCCCGCTCCGCGTAACGGTGGTCGCCGCGTCGCCGCCGGCAGCATGGTTGCCGATCCGGTGTTGGGCGCGGCGACGCAGTACGACAACACCATCGCGGTGCCCTTGGCCGCTGGCAGTCCGGCCATCGGTCACCCGGTGGCAGGCGCTACCGCGACGGATATTCGCGGCATCAGCCGTGGCGGTGATCCGGATAGCGGCGCAGTCGAAGCCACCGCCGCCGATCTGGTCACCGTCGTGCCGACCGCCAACGGTTACGGTCTTGTTTGCGGACTCAACGTCGCGATGGACTCAATGTCCGCCGAGCACGCTCGACATCAATTTGGGATCGCAGGTACCAAAGCCGCCAGCGGCATCGATGGTGGTGCCCTTGAGCCCCTGCGCCGCTGGCGTGCCTGCCAAGGTGCACACATCCGCGGTGTCCTGGGTCTCAAAAACCTTCAGTCCGGCGGCGCGTGCTTTTTCGACCCCGGCATCGAGATCACTCATCAAGGCCGAACGCGTCCAGGCGATACTGACACCGAGATAATGGCCGTTGCGACGATCGCCGACTTCGTTCTGGCCCTGGACGACGATGGGGATCAGCGCCTGCTTGGTGCTGGGGTAGAGCCCCGAACCTTGCAGACGACCATCATTGGGTGACAGCGGCACTACCACATACCACGGCGCGCTGCGTGGCGCCCGGCGCGCGTGTTGGGTGCACAGGTGATAAACGCCAAAGACATTCACCGCAAAGACCCGGGCGTAATCATCGGCCTTGATGCCGACGAAAATCTGCGGGTGGTTGATGGCGGCGAAAGGATAGACGTGGGTTAGAGCCAGATTCTGATCCTTGAGGTGACCCAGCAGGGCGTCGATCTCGGTGAGATCGCCTTGATTGACCTGCGCGGGCAGGACAGATCCCGTGCCGGTTTCTGCGGCCAATTTTTCCGCGGTCGCCGTAATGCGGGCTAGATCCCGGCTACCAGTGATGATCACCTTGGCGCCGCCACGGACGAAATTGCGCGCGATGGCGTAGCCGATGCTGCCGGAATCCGAGGCACCAGTGACCAGCACGACCGCGTCGGTGAAGGAAATTCCGTTGTTCGCAGCCGCCTTTAAGGCCGGAAAACGCGGGTCGTCGACCAGGGTAGTGTCGATGGCGGGGGTCCAGGTGCCGGGTTTGCCGGTACCGATCCAGGATCCAAAAGCTGCGGGCATGACGAACTCCTTCGCGTAATCGTGACCGCTGGCGAAACGCCGTACGGCCCAAGATGAAGGGCTCCATGTACGTCTCGGCAGCCGGTCGCCAAGCCCCATCCAGCGATTGCGGGGCCGAGGCCAGGACAGCACACTGCGACCCATGCGTGCGTCGTTCCTTCTTCTGTTCGGTTGCCTGCTGTTCGCCTGGTCGGCAGAACCGGGCTCCTCTCCCTGGTTGCCCGCTATCGCGGCGCTGACCGATGCGCGACCGCAGGTGCATGGATCGGCCATGGAAGCCCTCATCCGCCACGGAGCGGTGGTGCTGCCGGATGTCTCGGCGTTGGCCCATGACGCCGATTGGGAAGTGCGGGCCCGCGTCGCGACCGTGGCGGCCGGCATAGGCGGCCCTGAAGCCGCCGCAGTCTTGACCGATCTCGCCGCTGATACGGATGAGCGCGTCCGTGAAGTCATCGCCGCCGCCCTAGGCCGCACGCCGGGTCCCGAGGTATTCACCACCCTGCATCGCCTGCTATTCGACAGCAGTCTGCGCGTCCGGGCCACTGCCGCGCAGGGCCTGGGTGTCCTCGGTGATCCGCGCGCCTTGGAAGTCCTGGCCCACATTCCTGAGGGCGAGCCGGAATCCCTGCGCGCGCACCGTGCCGCCGCGCTGCGGCAATTGACCAACCGTCCCGATCTGGTTCCGGCCTTCGCCGCGGCGTTAGGCAGCACCAGCGGCCCAGTTCGGCGCAACCTGCTCGACGCCGCCGTGACCTTGGCTGATCCGCGGATGGTGCCGGCCTTGGTGCAGATCTTGGCGACGGGGGATGACGTCCACGCGGCCTTGGCCGCGTTGGCCCTGGCCGCGAGTGGGGATACCCGCAGCTTCGAAGCCCTATGCACGCTGGCTGCGGATTCCCGGCGTATTCAGCCGGCGCGAGTGGCCGCAGATACCTTGTCGAAATTGACGGGTGTGCGCGCCGCAGCCGGCGCGACCTGGGCGCTGTGGTGGCGAGAAAATGCCGTGACTGCCGAATCCCTGTACGCCCGCGATACCTTCATCGCGGCGTTGCACGATCCCGCCTATCCGGTGACGCGCGCCGAATTGGCGCAATTTCCGCCAGAGAACCTGATGCCGCTGCTCGATGGTGTTCTCGGTGATGGGGCGTGGTGGTGGACGCGGCGTGCGGGCGCGGTGCTGTTGGTGGATGATCCGGCCCGCTGGACCCCGGTGTTGCTCAAGCGCATCCGCGTCAGCCCAACTGGCGAGGAGCGTCTCGCCCTGATCATCCTGCTTGATCAGTATGGCGACCCGGGTGCCCGCACCGGATTGCGCGAGCTCTGGGAAACCAGCGCGAAAGTCCGCCCGGGTCTGAACGACCCGGAACGCGCGGCTCTGGTGATCGCCCTGGAACGCCGCGGCGTCAACGTTGGCTCAGCGCCCGTCGCCGTGCCGAACGGAAGAAAATAAAGACATACATCATGCCCAGAAAGCCTTCATGAGCACGTTGCACGCCCAACTCGATGCGATCACCGCGGCCATCCGAACGCGCAGCCACCTGACGCCCAAGGTGGCGATTCTGCTCGGCACCGGATTGTCGGCACTTGCGGAAAAGATCACGGCTGAAGCGCGCATTCCTTTCTCGGCTTTACCGGGCATGCCGCAGGCAACGGTCGAAGAACACAAAGGTGAATTCGTCTTGGGTCATTTGGAGGGCGTCGCGGTGGTCGCCTGCAATGGCCGGCTGCATAGCTATGAAGGCCATTCAGCAGCCGACGTAGTCCTGCCGGTGCGGATCATGCGTCGCCTGGGAGCGGACATATTGATCATGGGTTCGGCGGTGGGCGGACTCGATCCCCGCCATCGCGTCGGTGATCTCGTGGTCTTGCATGACCATATCAATCTGATGGGCATCAATCCGCTCGTTGGTCCCAACGATGACCGCATCGGTCCACGTTGGCCGGATATGATCGAGCCCTACGACCACGCTTTGCGCGAACAGGCCCGGGCCGTCGCCTTGACGCAGCATGTGCGCTTGGATGAAGCGGTGTATGCCGCCGTCCTCGGCCCCAATTTGGAGACCCGCGCCGAATATCGCATGCTGCGGACTTTGGGTGCCGACGTGGTCGGCATGAGCACAGTCCCCGAAGCCATCGCTGCCGTGCATTGCGGCCTGCGCACGTTGGCATTCGGCATCATCACCGATCATTGTCTGCCGGACCATCTCGTACCGGCCGACATCCGCCGCATCATTGCAGCTGCGCAAAGCGCGGAGCCGGTATTGACTCAGATCATCACCTCCCTGCTGCCGCAGCTGGCGTCAGAGGGCTGATTCCTCACACTGCGGCCTCGCCGAATCCACTTTCTCTTCTCTTCTCTTCTCTTTTTACCGTTTTCATTCCATACGTGCCCCGCCTGCGGGGGAAATGAGCCATCCATGTCTGTTACCGTCACTGCTGATTCCCGTGCCAGCGACCTCACTGTCTTGATCGTCGGTCATTTTGGCGGCAAAGCCGCCAAGCCGGTGCAGGATATCGCCGCCAAAGTCGCGGCAGGAGACCTCAGCAGCGGCCAACGTATCTTAACTGACGCCGGGCAATTCCTGGTGATCAAACCCGATGACAAAGCCTGGCTGATCGGTGGCGAAGCCTGGCGCCTGCTGGGCAATGACATTGTCAACCACGCGCGCAATGCAGGTGCGAAATCGGTATCAGTGCCGCTCGAAGGCAGTGCGGCCGATGCGCAATCTCTCACCGAAGGCGTGATCCTCGGTGATTACCGTTATCTCACGTATCGCAGTGGCAAGGCTGCCAAGCGCAGTGCCTTGATCGTGCGTATTCCCGGCGCGAAAGCCGCTGTGGCGATCGGCATCCGCGTTGCTCAGGCGCAGAATTTCGCGCGCATGCTCACCGATGCCCCGGCCAATGCGATCAATCCTGAAACGTTCATCACCACAGTGCGTAAGCAGCTGCGCGGGACGGGGTTGATCATCACCGCCATCCAAGGCGTCGCCGCCCTGCGCAAAGCGGGATTCCCTGGCTTAGTCCAAGTCGGTAAGGCCGGCAGTGCCGCGCCAGCCATGCTTGAAATCCGCTACACGCCGAAAAAAGCAAAAGGCAAAGCCAAGCTGGCCCTGGTCGGCAAAGGCATCACTTTCGATACGGGCGGCATCAGCATCAAACCCGGTTCGCAAATGTGGGAGATGAAGGGCGACATGGGTGGCGCCGCCGCCGTCGTCGGCGCCATGCAGATCATCGCCGCCAGCAAACCCAGCGTGCCCGTCACCGCGTATTGCGCCCTGGCTGAAAATATGCCCGACAGCACCGCCCAGCGTCCCGGGGACATCTACAAAGCGCGAAACGGAAAATTCATTCACGTCGACAATACCGACGCCGAAGGGCGCCTGGTGCTGGCCGACGTGCTCACCTACGCCTGCGAAAAAGGCGCCACCCATATGGTCGATGTGGCGACCTTGACCGGTGCTTGCCTAGTCGCGCTGGGCGAAAACATCGCCGCCGTCATGGGTCGTCATGAAGCCTGGACACAGGCCGTGCGCAGTGCTGGCCAGGAGGTCGGCGAAGAATTCTGGCCGCTGCCGCTGTACGGACAGTACCGCAGCCTACTCGATCATCCGCACGCCGACATCAATAATATCGGCGGTCGCTACGGTGGCTCGATCACCGCGGGCATCTTCCTCTCTGAATTCGTTGATGAAAAAGTGCACTGGGTCCACTGCGACATCGCCGGCCCGGTAATTCAAAGCGGCGGTTGGCGCTATTACGCTAAAGGCATGACTGGCTTCGCGACGCGGACCCTGGCCCGTATCGCCCATTCGCTCTGAGCCGGGCGGCAACTGCGTATGGCAAACCCCGCTTCCGTCCCTGGTCACGGTCACGGACCTCATCGGCGTCCGCATCCAATCGCGCGTCTGCTGGCCTGGGCGGTAGTGATCCCCGTTCTGTGGTGTGCAGTGGGTGTCATTCTGGCCCCGTGGGTGTGGATCGGCGCCCTGGCAATACCGTGGGCGGGCCATGCTGCGCTTGCGCTGGTGGTGCCGATGGTGGTCTGGCGGCGGCATTTATTAATCGGGGTTGGTCTGGTCGCGCTGCTGCTGCTGCTGCTCGCCCCGCGCCTAGCCAGCGCCTGGAGTGCCCGCGCAGAATCGCCACGTTCAGATGACGTCATTCTGACCGTGGCATCGGCAAATATTTTCAAAGAAAACCCATTGCGCGCTGGCGACATTTTCACCATCACCGAGCTCGCCGTCGATTGCTTAGTCCTGATTGAAATTGACCAGGGTGACGAAGACAGCCTGCGTGACGATCCCCGCTGGCCGTATCAACGTTGGGAACACGGAGCACACGGCGACCATCGTGGTTTAGGCCTCGCTCTGCTCAGCCGCTATCCCCTGCGCGAAGTCATTCTGCATCGGGTGAGTTCCGACGTGCTCATCGCTGCGCAGCTGCAACCGCCCGGCGCCGAAACGGTGCAGCTATTCGCCATCCATACCAAATCGCCGGTCAGCGCCGGAGATACCGCCTTACGAAATCGCCAGCTCGCTTTTATTGCCCGCCAGACCCGCGCCAGCGAGCTTCCTGTCGTCGCTTTGGGCGATTGGAATTGCACGCCAGAAAGTTTGGCCTGGGCCGAACTCGAGCCCAGCGGTCTCGCTCGCCCGCAGGGCCACGCCCCCGCCACCTGGCCATCCTGGCTCGGACCCCTGGGCATTCCCATCGACCACATTCTCGTGCGCGGCGCCCGCCTCAGCGATTTCCGCAGCCAAGCCCTGCCGGGAAGTGATCATCGTCTGGTCGCGGCGACGGTGGGGATTTCCGCGCGCGGGGCCGCTCCCGCCCGGGAATAACCGCCGCTACCAATTTTCCGCTGGAAACGGCGGTTTCGGCTCCGGCCCGGTGCGAAAACGGGCATTCGCGATGGTGCCAGAGACCCCATCCCAGCGCACGTTGGCGACGCTGGCCGGCAGGGTGGCCTCCAATTTCTGCCCGCCGATGCTGATGGTCAAGACAGGCCCCTGGGCTTCGACGAGGATATCGCGTTCGGTGAGGGGGGCGCCGCCGAGGGCCAAGCGGTGCACTTCGCGGCCGTCGATGCGCAGGGCGACATTTCCAGGACTGAGCACAGCTTCGCAAATATGGTGTTCGTCGAGATCGATGTGGATCACCACCGCGGCGTTGGGATCGGTAAAACGGATGCTGCCGTCCAGGCTCCACTGGGCTTGGGCGGATCCGGGTTCGGCGCGCGTTCCGCTGGTGAGTTCCTGCTGCACCCACGGATAGGCGCTGCTATCCCGCTGGAAAGCGATGACGGTGCCCGGTTCCAGGGGTGGACGCAGCGTATCCAAACGTCCAGCTGCCAGGGCGAGGGTGCTGCGGTTATCACGAATGGCGATGGCCAGCGCGCAGCCGTTCGGCAGGCGCAGGGCTTCACTGCGATCGGGAAGCCCGACGGTCAATTCCCCACGGGTCCGCAGCCAGGCTCGTCCAGACAGCAAGGACAAGCTGTTACGCCCGGTGACCACGCTGGCGGGCCCGGCGATGACCGCGGTTGAGCCGTCTTCCCAAGCGATGCTGATCTGAGCTGCCGCAGCGATACTGATTTGACGCCGGTCGAGTCCGTCGTTGACGCTTAATGCGCGGCCATCCTGGGATACCAGACCCACCACGTCCTGGACGGTTGCGACCGGGGGTTGGCGATCGCTTTGCCACCAGAACGCTGCCGCCAGCAAGCCGACCACGACGATTCCGGCGGCGAGCGGCGCCCACCAACGGCGGCGCGACATGCTGGTGGTCACTTCCACGGGCTGCAAGCGCGGACGGGAATGACCGAGGCGACTGCGCACCTTGGTGACAAAAGCGGCAGTGCCCGCCTCGCCGCTTTCGCTGAGTTTCAGATAAATAGAATCCTGGAAAGCGGTGCCCAGTTCGGCGCGCAAATCGATACAGGCCCCAAGCGCCTGCCAAGCGACTTCCCCGGCGATCCGCCCGGCGTCGCCGGGCTCACGCAGATGATTGTACAATTCCTTCAATTCCTGATCGTTCAATTCGCCCAAAGCAAAACCCGTGGCGAGTTCCTGCACCCGCTGTTCGCGCGGTGCGGTGGTGTCAGCCAGGCCGTCTGCCTGGGCCGGGGAATCGGGGTTCAGCGGGGTATTCACGCGATCTCAAGCCGCTTTTCAGCACACGTGCGCAGGGCGCGTTGGAGACGGGATAAGCGTTGCCGGCAGGCCGGGGCCTTGATGCCCAGCAATTCTGCCGCGTCTTCTGAAGACAGGCCCTGCTGATGGACCAGATCAAGCAGTTGGCGGTGCTCGGGAGCGATTTCTTCGAGGCAGGCTTTCAAGGCGACCAGGCGGGTCTGATTCTCACGAACGTCCTCGCGCGGAGCATGGCGCAGCAATTCCTGGCGCACCAATTCGCGCATATGGCGGCGATCGCGATCCGCGCGGCGATGATGTTCCATCAGTTGCGAACGGGCGATTGACATCATCCAGGCGCGCGGGCTGGTGCCGGGGCGGTATTGTTCCCGTTTGACCCAGGCGCGGGTCAGGGCCTCTTGCGCTAATTCGTCGGCCAGATCGGGGTCGGCAGTTTCGCGCAGCATGGTGGCGCGGATCAAATGATGGGTGTGTTCGACCACCAGGGCAAAGGCATCCGGATCGCTATTCGCCTGGGCGGCAGTCATCCATGCATCAATCTCTTCGCTGGTGGCCACGGGTCGGATGATCCGCAGAGGATTCAGCCTGCCAAGCGCCACCTGCAGTGCCGACCGTGGGGCGGGTGCCGCAGTTCCGCTGATCGACCCGGCGTTGCGCGATGCTACCGTCACCGGGGTCGTCTACCGCCGTTATGTTGTTCGGAGCCTGCATGAATACTACTGCCACCGTACCCGATCAGCCTGGCGAGGCGGAACTCATCGCCCGCCTCGCTTCCGCGCGCGAACGGGTTTTGGAAGAAATGCAAAAGGTCATTGTTGGCCAGCAGCAGGTCCTGGAAGAACTTATTCTCGCGGTGCTCTGTCGCGGCCATTGCCTGCTCGAAGGGGTACCTGGTCTAGCTAAGACGGTGATGGTGCAGACCCTGGGCCAAATCCTGGATTTGTCGATGGCGCGGGTGCAATTTACCCCTGACCTCATGCCGTCGGATATCACCGGCACCGATATCATTCAAGAGGACCCCGAAACGGGGCGACGGCAGATGGAATTTCTGCCCGGACCATTATTTGCGCATGTGGTGCTTGCCGATGAGATCAACCGAACCCCACCCAAGACCCAGGCAGCTCTGCTCGAAGCGATGCAAGAACGCCGGGTCACCTGTCGCGGCCGCACCTACGAATTGCCGGATCCTTTTTTTGTCCTCGCCACTCAGAATCCGATCGAGCAGGAAGGGACCTACACCCTGCCCGAAGCGCAGCTTGATCGCTTCATGTTTTTGGTCCGCATCGGCTATCCGAATCACGCCGAGGAGATGGAGATTTTACGGCGCACCACTGGCACCGCTAAGCCGGTGCTCAAGCGCTTGTTCAACGCGCGGGAAATCGTGCAGTTGCAGGATCTCGTGCGCCAAGTGCCGATTGCGGATCATGTCCTGGATTTTGTCGTTCGCTTGGTGCAAGCGACGCGCCCATCGGCGGTGGCCGCAAATAAAGCATTGGCGGTCGAGGACGCTTCGCAGTGGTTGCAATGGGGCGCTGGCCCGCGCGCGGGGCAGATGCTGGTGCTGGGCGGCAAAGCCCGCGCTTTGTTGAACGGCCGCTTTCATGTCACCACGGATGATATTGCTGCGCTGGCGTGTCCGGTCCTGCGCCATCGCATCGTGCTCGGTTTTTCGGCGCAGGCGGCGGGCCTGGATAGCGACACCGTGATCGGACGGATACTCGATTCGCTACCGCGATGAGCCAGGGACCACTTCTTCATCAGGAATTGTTTGAACGCCTGGGCCGCATCGGCATCGCCGCGAGACAGGCTGTTGAAAGTGCCTTGGCGGGCCAGCATCGCTCGGTGCGGTGGGGGCTGTCGGTCGAGTTTGCCGGCCATCGCCCCTACCAGAGCGGTGATGATTTGCGTCATCTCGACTGGTCTGTGCTGGCGCGTAGCGATCGCTATAACATCCGCGTCTTCGAAGAGGAGACCCGCCTGCGTGCGACCCTGGTCTTGGATGCCTCAGGTTCGATGGCGTTTGCGAGCCGTGATCCGAGTAAATGGGCAGTGGCCCGGCAACTGGTTGCCGCCCTGGCTTTTCTTATGGTCCGCCAGGACGACGCCGTCGGCCTAGCGGTGGTCGATACCGAAGTGCGGACGCATCTTGCCGCCGCTTCGACGCCCGCGCATCTAGCGCGAATATTGACGGTGTTGGAACAGGCTGAACCTGGTGGTGATACCGCGCTGGGCCCCGTGCTGGAATCCTTGGCGCTGCAATTGCATCGGCGTGGCCTAGTCGTGGTGGTCAGTGATGGCTTCGATGATCCCGCGCGTCTGGTGACCGCCCTGCGCCTGCTGCGGCATCGCCGGCAGGAAGTCCGGGTTTTCCTGATCCAGGATGCCGCTGAATTCACGTTACCCGTAACCGGCATGATCCATTTCAACGGTCTGGAGGGAGAACCTCCGATCACCGTCGACGCCGACCGGGTGCGTCCGCATTATCGCGATGCCTTCCGTCTGCATCAACGCCAGCTTGCCGAAAGCTGCCATGAACTTGGAATCCCATTGGAGATTATTCCCACTGAGGCCGATCTGGCGTGGTCGCTGGGGCGGGCCTTGAATCGTTCCCAGCAGCGCTCACGTCCCAGCGGTTTTGGACCGCGCTGACATGCTTGGCTTTGCCAATCTCGCCCTGATCGGCGGCTTGCTGGCAGTGGCCGTGCCGGTCCTGATTCATATCGCTCACCGGCGTCGGGCGCGGCCAGTAGTGTGGGGTGCGATGCGTTTTTTACGGCAGGTGGTGTCGTTGCGCCAACGCCAATTACGCGTGGATGACCGCCTGCTTCTGGTCACCCGTTGTGCGATTCTTTTGATGGCGAGCCTAGCCTTGATGCGTCCGGTATGGCACGCAACAGCGAGCACCGCCGGCTGGCAACGCAGCGGCCCAGTCGCCGCGGCGGTGGTGATTGATGATTCCCTGTCGGCGACAGCCGGGCGCGCAGAACCGGTATTCAATGACCTGCGTGCCTTGGCTATAGACTATGTCGAGACGCTCGGCAAAGGCGATGAGATCAGTGTTATCATCGGTTCGCAGCGCCACGCGCGCACGGCCGATCCCATGTTCTCGGTCATCGCCGCCCGGGCGATCATTGCGCAGACGGCCTCGAGTCCGGTCGCCACGGACATGGTCGCGCTGATCCATGCCGGTCTTGATCAATTAAGCCGGCATGTGAATCCGCACCCAGAATTGGTGGTGATCACCGATGGCACGGCTGATGGTTGGCAGGATCTCGACGCGCCGCGTTGGCAGGAATTACGCCGTCGGCTGGCCAGCGGTGAACCTGGGCGAAGCGCGCCGCGAGTAGCGATCGTGGCGCCTGCACCGCGCGCCCCCGGCTTGAATGTCGCGGTGACCCACATCGGCCTAGATCGCGCCCTGGTCCCGGTCGGTCGGTCGGTGGGGATCACGGCGGTGCTGGAGTGTCACGGTGACAGTGGCAGCGAACGAACGCGGTTGTTGCTCAGTGTCGATGGCCGAGTCATTGGCGAACGCCAGCTAGAATTGACGGCACCCTCGCGTCGCGAGGAAGTATTTCCGCACGTCTTTTCTGCTGCGGGCAGCCACATTATCGAAGCGCGCATCGAGGGCGCCCGCGATCTGCTCGCCCAGGATGATGCGCGTACGTTTGCGGTCGAAGTGGAAGCCGGAGTCGGGGTTCTGCTCGTCGAGGGCACGCCGGGCCAAGGCACCACAGGAAGTCTTGGTTTGGTTGCCGCAGCCTTGGATCCTCTTGGCGCCGGCGGCTCATTATTCCGCGTGCAGCGCAGTTCGGCGGCCCGTTTCGAACGGGCTGATCTCGAGGGAATGCGCGTAGTCATTTTGGGGGATGTGCAGGCCTTGGAGCCGGCGGCGGTGGCAGCACTGGAATCATTCGTCGTCGCTGGCGGGGGTATTCTGGTCGCTCTGGGACCGCAAACCGATCTCGCTCTCGCCGATCGCTTCTGGGCGCGGGGTGGTTCTGGTTTTCTGCCCCCGGGACTGACACGGATCCGGCAGAATTCCCAGGGCCTGGCAGTGGTTTCGGTCACCTCTGCACATCCCGCGCTGGCCCCTTTCCTTGATCCGCGCGCAAACGATCCCTGGCGAGGAGTCCAGGTTTATCAGCAGGTATTGCTGGAGCCGGCCCGGGGTCAGGGAACTGCGAATGAGCGGCTTTTGACCACCGAAGATGGCGCTGATCTGCTGGTCCTGCGGCGGCGAGGGCATGGCCAAGTTGCCTTATGGACCAGTACTCTAGACGCGGCGTGGACGGATCTTCCTGCACATCCCGCCTTCGTCCCCTTGCTGCGTGGCGTCGTCGCGGAATTAGGCGCGGTGATATTGCCGCCGCGAAATTTGCGTCCGGGCGACCGGTTGACGTGGATTCCGCCACGCACATTTACCGGCGCCCTCGATCTGGCCGGTCCGGGGGGTAAAGGTATCGAGATCCAGGAAGGGACCTGGGAAGGCCGCCGTGCATTTTTCTCATCCCCCGCGGTGCAGCCAGGCGCCTATCATCTGCGTGGACCGGGGGTGGATGTGCGCTTCGCCATCGCTGCTGATCCGGCCGAAAGTACCTTGGCAGTGGTGACGTCGGACATGATTGCTGCCGCCTTGGGTCCAGAGGCGCGATTGGTCCACGGCGCAGCTGCCATTGGCACCACTTTTGTTGCCAATTCCCGTTCCGGCTGGCCATGGTGGCGTTGTTTAGTGTTAGCAAGTGTGTTGTGCTTGGTCGTGGAATCTCTGCTGACGGCGTCGACGGCGCAGCGAGGCCAGCGTTCACCATGAATCCTACGTTGATATTCCAATGCGTTGGTCTGTCGTGGTGGGTAGTGCTGCCGCTGACGATAATCGTGGTGTGGGTGATCGGACGCATCGCCCGCCGCGAACTCGGCAACCTGCCGCTAAAGACAGCGCGCGGTATGCTGCTGTTACGCCAGGCGGCAGTGGTCGTGCTCATGGGATTATTGATCGAGCCCGTGTGGACGCGTGTGCAGCAGGTCGTGGAACAGCCGGCAGTGGCGGTGGTGATTGACCATTCCGGATCAATGGCCCTGGATGATCGCGGGATGTCGCCATCGCAGCGCCTTGATGAAGCGCAAGCGCTGGGATTATTGAGCGTCGGCGCCCGTCCGGATGCCGGAGCTGGTCTGGCGAAGGCTTTGACACTTCTGGCCCACGAGATGCCACAACTCGCGCGCGCAATTGCCGGACCCGTGCAGCCCGGTCAGGAACAGCATTTGAGCCAGCGTTTTCACCTCCATCTCACGGGCATCCGCCGGGCGAACGCGGGTTTACTGGGTCCTGATTCGGTAGGGGTGGATCCCTTGTTGGATCTGGTCGAGCGAGGCATCGCCGCCCTCGGCGCGCCACTCACCGACGGGATCAATCATGTGGCTTTGGCCGGTCAGTTGGTCGCAGTGATTCCTCAGCTTGTTCAGCATGCGGTACAGGCGCGCGCCGCGCAGCGCGCCGCCGATACGGCATTGGTCGCAGGCGCGGAGGCGGGTTCGCCGATCGCGCGCGCGCTGGGCGAACTGGTTGGTCGTTCGCGCGCACAGCGCGCCCGCGAGCTAGTCGATAAGCATGTGCTTCCGGCACTGAACGGGCGTGCAGACGTAGAAATATTCGCCCTCAGTGACGATTCCAGCGGGACTGCCAACGACTTAACGCGGTTGCGTCCTGACACCGCGTGGCCGGCCCAGGGGGGGACGGATCTGGCTGCGCCGCTGACCCAACTCGCCCGCGAATGGAGCAACCGCCATGTCGGAGCGGTCCTGCTGCTCAGCGATGGCCGCCAGAGCCACGGGGATGATCCCGCTGCAGTGGCGCGTGCGCTTGCCGCCCGCGGGGCGCAGGTGTCGACGGTGGTCATCGGTGACATTGATGTTCCCCGTGACGCCGCCATCGCGGGAATCACGGGACCCAATGAAATATTTCGCGGCGAAACCGTCCACTTAGATGTTCGCTGGCGGGTGAGCGGATTTACCGGCAGTTCCTGGGATCTGGTGCTCCTGGCGGCGGAGGCCGAGGTCGGACGGCGTAACGTCCACGGCGATGGCAGTTGGCAGGTAAGCCGGTTTTCGGTCGAAGCGACCCAACTGCCCCGAGCGGGGAATGCGCCGGTGACCTTCACGGCCCGCATCGAGCCGCATCGGGAAACGGCAGAAGAGCGTCAGGTGCGCCCTGGTGCTGGTTTGCTGCACGAAGTCTGGAATGGGGTTGGCGGCACGCGGATTACGGATTTCTTCTTGTCCGGCATCGCACCTCGGCGCCCCGATAGTCGGACCGTACTTGCAGCGGCGAATATGGCGGCCATTCCAGATAATACCGCCAATCGCCTGCGGGGTTGGATCGTGCCTCTGGAAACCGGCGCCTACACATTCTGGATTGCTGCTGACGATGAAGCGGAACTGTGGCTAGGACCTTCAGGAACACCCTACGATCGCGAGCGGGTGGCGGTGGTGCCGGAATGGACCAATCCGGAAGAATGGGATCGCTACGCGGCGCAACGTTCGAGCGGGATTTTTCTGCGCGCTGGGCAACCCTGCTATGTTGAGGTCTTGCATAAACAGGGCGCTGGTGGGGGCCACTGCGCATTGGGCTGGCAGACCCCCAGCAATAAACTGGAGCGGCCACTGCCCGTGAGTGTCCTGGCTCCATGGGGTGATGCCAACACTGCCGATGATCCCGGCGTCGACAGCCTGCCCGAGTCCAGTTCGGCCAACAACAGCGCCGAGATGGCGGTCATCATTAACGAAGATCCCTTGCGTATCCTGGTGGTGGATCATCACCCCCGCTGGGATCTGCGCTATGTCACTTCTTTTTTTGCGCGTGACCGCCGTATTGATCTGGTCAGTCATTATCGTGCGATCCGCCTTCCCCAAGGATTGCATGACTTGCTGCCGAGCACCCAGGCGGAACTCGATGATTTTGATGCGGTGGTGGTGGGTGATCTGGCTCCGGGAGAATTGACGGTTGAGGACCAGGATCGCCTGGCCCAATTTGTCAATCGGCGTGGGGGATTCCTGATCGCCATTGCCGGTCCACGCGGGATGCCATGGGGCTACAGTCTGGGCGCCTTGGCCGGAATATTGCCGATCCGTTCGGGCGCGATCAGCGATCCGCCGCGTCGCCTCCGGGTCGTCTTGGGTGGTGACGGGCAGCAGCATCCGGTCACCCGTATTCTCGATGATCCCAGTCTGAATCAGCGCCTGTGGAGCGTGTTGCCCGCCCTGCAATGGGCGGCGACTTCGGTCACCGCCAAGCCGGGAACCCAGGTCCTGCTGACCAGCGCCGATACCGCGCAGGTCCCGATCCTGGTTCTGGGGCGTTCGGGCGCTGGCCGGGTGGCGTGGATGGGAACCGACGAAACCTGGCGCTGGCGCGATCGTCTCGGTGATCGGGTGCATGAAACCCTGTGGACGCAATTATTGCGCTGGGGATTGGGCAGTCGCCTGCGCGGCACGGATCGGCGTCTCCAGGTATCTTTGGATCGCGCAATGATCCGCCCTGGTGAGGCAGCCGAAGTCCGCGCGCGGGTTTTAGCCGGGGCGGATCAGCGGGTCGTGGCTCCGCGGGTCGAAGTGGAGGCGGTGGATGAACATGGTCGGCCCTGGGGTGGCGGCAGCACCAGTGGTCACGCGAGTCAGGCGGAAGACACCGGTTTATGGTCGTATCGGCTCAGTGATTTGGCTGCCGGCCACTGGCGCATCACCGTGCGGGCGATCCTGCCGGCGGGGGCCGATGGGGTTGCCGAGGCTGATCTCGTGGAGGAACGTCTGCTGTTGGTTCGCGCCCGCCCAGATGTGGAAGGCGTGGAATTAAGCGCCGATCCAGCCGCATTGGAGCGCATCGCCCAGGCCGGAGGCGGCATCGCCGTGGGGGTTACAGAGTTGGCAGAGCTGTCCCGCACGCTCGCTGAAACCCTGACCCCGCGCAGCAGCGAGCAGCGCACGACCTGGGCACTTGCGCAATCTCACCTGCCATTAGTGACGCTATTGATTGTGCTGGTTGCAGAGTGGTGGTGGCGCAAACGCCGGGGGCTGCCGTGATGCGCGCACATTCTACCGACTCCGACGTGCAGACACCCGCGCTTGCCGAGGTGCATGCCGCCTTGCTTGTCGCCATGCAGGGCTGGGATCGTCGTCGTCGTCGGCTGGCGCTGCTGCGCGGCGTTTGTGAAGGTGTGGTGGTCGTGGTGATCGGCCTCGGCATGACGATAGCGATTGACGTATTCTGGAATCCTTGGCTCAGCGTGCGGTGGATAGCGACCGGAATGTGGGCGTTGTCGGCCCTGGGTATATTGATGCTCCGCGGAGTGATTCCGGCGTTGCGGCCGTGGGACCCGGTGCACGTAGCCCGTTATGCAGAGCGCACCGTCGAGATCGGCGATGAGCGGGTCAGCTCAGCGCTCGAATTGATCGTGCGTCCAAGTCCAGGCATCAGTGCATGGATGATCGCCCGCACTGCGGCGTTGGCGGTACAGACCGTGACGGCGCTTGCGCCTGCCCGCATATTTCCTTTCCAGCCCATGCGCCGACGGGTCCGCAGCGCCGGTGTCGCGGTGGCAGTCGTGATCGTAGTGTTGGTAGTGCCGCAGGGAGCATCCTGGTTGGCTCGCGCAGTGGCGCCGGGTCTGCCGCTGGCGCGGCCTTCACGCTTTCAGATTCAGGTTGATCCTGGCGCGGCACAGATCGCTCGCGGTACACCAATCGTGATTACCGCCCAAATCAGTCCGCCGCCGCAATCTGCCCAGGTCCTTTTGGTGTGGGAGGATGGGGTTGCCGAGTCGCTGCCTTTGCACACCGACGGTACATCGTATGTGCTTGATCTCCCAGCGGTGTCACGGTCATTCAATTACCGGATCCGCGCCGATACCGGTGAAAGCAGAACCTATGCGATCTCCGTTCTCGATCCGCCCGTACTCGAAGGGATGTTGGTGCGCGTGATCCCACCGGCGTATTCGGGTCTGCCTACGCGGGAATCAGCGGAAGGTGACGTCGAGATTATTGCCGGAAGCCGGGTTCACATCCAGGTCACGGCGCCACACCAGGCCGTGCGGGGCGTGACCATGCTGCGCGAGGGTCAAACCGATCTGGCCTTGCAGCCGTTGGAAGACGGTCGCTGGGTGGGCCAATTTCTTCCTGAAAACAGCCAGATATATACCCTGCGTTTGATCAGCGCCGACGGCATAGTCGTCGAACCGGCCAACCGCTGGTTGATCACCGTGCGCGCCGATCAGCCACCAGAGATCGCCGTGACACGGGTGGGAGCAAACGCCGACCCCAACACCGCCACGAGTACAGATACCACCAGCCAAGCCGCCGTGGATGAGGTACTTTCAGTGGCAGTGACGGCTACTGACGACAATGGCTTACGCGAATGCGTGCTGATCGTTGCCGCCGGTGGCCGGGAATTGCTGCGCCGGGATCTGCTCGCGGTGAAAACTTTTTCCGCCACTCGACTGCACCAGATCGTCAGCGTGGATCTCGCCCGCATCGTGGTAGCCCAGGGCGATCGAGTGCAGATCCATGTCGAGGCGGTGGACCAGGGTGGTCTGCGTGCCATGAGTGCTCCGCTAACGCTTGGGTTGATCAGCAGTGCGGGGGCGGGAGCGGCACACATGACCGCCGACTTACGTCGTCAACTCGCAGTGTTGGATGGGGCGCTTGCAGAATTGCGCTTGGCGGAGCGGATGTGGACCGCCTTACTTCGCACCTTCCGTGCCGAGGATCCCGCGGCGCAGCGGGGTGAACTTTTATTGCTCGGTGCTCGCTATGCTCAACTGTGCGTTGATGTGCAGCAGTCGGCGCTGGCGATCCGCGCCGTCGCCGTGCGCTCGCGCCCGGTCGACCACCCGGCCCAGGATTGGATCCTCGGGACGGCGGTGGACCTCGATGCGTGGATAGCGACCCAGAACGATCCCCTGCAACGATCGATCCAAGACAGCACGCAGGCCACGACCCCATTGGGTGCTGTGCAGCGGGGGCGGGATCTGGTGGAAATGGCGCACCGCGCATTAGAGCCGCTCCGGGTCGCGTTGCTGGTGGCGATCGCCCGCCTGCAATTGGATGTCGAAGTCGCCCGTATGGATTCAGCTCTGCGTCGAGCCCAGGCGGCCGATATGGTGCTGCGGGGATGGGCGATCTGGCGCGAGAAGGCCACGGAACCAGGTTTACTGCTCAGCGTGCGCCAGGGCGTGGACGGACACGGAGTCCTACTCATGCAGGCCGTCGCATCACCTACCCTCGGTCCCATTCAGCAGGGCGGGTTGACGGCGAATTATTTGGCGCATTGGCAGGGCGAATTATTTATTCCAACCACGGGAATGTATCGTTTCGCCGCCGAGGTCGACGATGGCGTCCGCCTGCGTTGTGCCGGCATTGACGTATTCCCTGTCGAATCCTGGCGTCCGCAACCCAAAACCAACTTTCAAGGCCGGGTACACCTCGAGGAAGGATGGCAACCGCTCGAAATCGATTACTTTCAAGGCGAAGGTGACGCGGTCCTAGCTCTGCGCTGGAATTTGGAGGGCACGGAACCGCAGGCCTTCACGGTTGCCGAGGTGCGCCATCGTCCCACGGGTACCCTTCCTGCGGAAATGATTGCTGCCATGGTCGCGGTAACCCCGACTAGCGTCGCCCAGGCCCGGGATGCACTCCATGCATCTGGCATCCAGGCCGGCGAGGTTGCGCTGCAGCTGCATCGCATCGCTGGCGAGAGTGGGCGTGAATTTATCCTCAAACGGGCGAAACAAGCAGATAAGCCCGCGGCGCGCCTGCGCATGCTCAGCGAGGATTCGGGGCCAGAGCAGAGCATGGTCGCCATCGCGGATCTGCAGACGGTGGTCGAATGCACGCGCCAGGCGCGGGATCACCTCGCGGCCCAGGTGGACTCCCATAGTGGCGCCGGTTCGCCATTGGCCCGGGTACGGTCCATGGTGGCACAGCTCCAAGTGCGCGTCGAGGCAGTGCAGCAAGTGCGCAATGCGCTGCCGACGAGCGATCGTGAAGGGGTGCAGCGGCGCGAGACCGCCGCCGTCCAAGCGGGGACGGTGGCATTGGCGCAGCAGCTCGATCAATTCCGGGAAGATATCCTGGTTCGGGCAGGACTCGTGGACTCCGTGCTGGCCGAACGGTTGTTTCTGCTGTCAGCTCGGGAAGACATGGCTGCGATGGCCAAGGATTCGGTCGCCAGCGCCTGGCTGGCGGTCGAGGAAGAAGTAATTTCGCTTCACGGCGATACGTCGCCCCGCTTCCAACGTCTGGTGGAGGCATTGGCGATGCTGGCCACGCGGCTGCAGGACCTCGAAGAAATAGTGATGCGGGCGGACGACGCTCACTTTGCGGCTGAGGTCGATCGTTTGTTGGTTGCAGAAGTTTCTGTGGCGAACCCGTTGCAGTTCCCGGTCCGACCCGGGTCGGAAGCCGCCTCCCGATCCACACATATCCAAGAAGTGGCCCAGCATTTTCGCGACCATGGTCGCTGGCAGTCTGCGCGTACCGTGCAGCAGGGCATGTCCGGAAGTGATCCACAGCAGAGGCAGGCGGTGGCGGCCACCCTCGTCAAGGTGCCAGCGACGGTACCAGCGGCAGCCGTTCTTGCGCAAAAGGCTTTGGTGCAGGCGCGGGAGCGTTTGCTCGCGGGGGGGGTGCTCGCCGCCGAACCAGTGGTTCTATCCGAACGCACCTTCGCTATGGAGCACATCCAGTATCACCATGGTGATTTTGCGCGGGAGGCTTTGCGGGCAGCGGAAATCACAATTCGCCTCACCACCCTCGGCGCCGGAAGCAGCGGCACAGCGGGGATCGAGTGGGAAAGCGACATGCAGCAACTGGCGCATGATTGTGGCGTGGTGGCGCAGGCGATGATCCCCACGGTCGCAGCGGTGCATGCGCTAGAACTGCGCTTCGAGACACTGATCGAGCAAATTCCGCCTGCGTCTGCGGAATTGCTCGTGGAGCCGACTGTCGGCTTGCCGCAGCTCAGGTATTGGGCCAAGCGGCTGGCTGCCGCGGTTCGGGATCCAGGTCTACGTCCGCAGATCGTCGCCGACATGCAACATCTCGCGGGTGAAAACTCAACGCATCTACAGCCGCCATCTGCGGCGCCGACAGTCTTGGAATTGGCGGCCGCCGTAGAGCAGGGACTCGAGCAGGAACGAGGCACGGTTGCGACGGAAATCGCACTTCGGGATGAATTGTCACATGCCAGTCGCCGAGCGGCTGAGGTATTTATCACCGCCTCCGAGCGCCTGGACCCGCGCTGGTCGGCTGTGCATCAGCGTCTCGTCCAGGCGGCCAATGAGGCATCGCGTCGCGCAGAATTGGCGCGGGCGAGCCCAGCCTTACCCGGCGCGGAAAGCATCCATCTGGTCGGTGCGATTTTGCGTGATCGGACAAACTTCCTCCGCGAGGTGCTGGAGCCTTTGGCGCGTGCTGTGGCCGAAGACGATGCGGTCGCAATTGAAGTGAGTGAGCGCGCATTGGCAATTTCTGAAGCCGCGCATACGCAGTGGGACATTGCCCAGCGCCTAGCATTGCTGTTTGCGGGCCATGTGCGTGAGCGCGTGGAGATGGCTCGTATGCTTGCCTGGGCAGAAGAACGCGTCGGCGCTGTGCAGCCGCTGTCTGACCCAGCAGTGATGCAGATCTTGGCCGAGGCGCGTGGCAGGCTGTTGGCACTGCCTGAGGATGGTGCAGCGATCAGGAATATGAACGCGGCCGATCTGCGCACCCACCTGGGCGAGCAGCAGGCGATCATCGAAGCCCTCAGTCCATTTGTCGATTCCGAGAAATCAGCGCTGGAAACGACCCAGAGCACCGCGGTCTTGGCGCATATCTGGCGCACCGCCACCACCCTGGCGGAAGTGCGCCAAGAGACAGACCCGATGTTTTCCCAACAATTGGCGACGCAGGCGCAGGCGGCCTACCAACTCGCCATGCGTTTCAGTGCAGCTGGGGTGGGACAATCCCGTGATGTGCTACCACTTCTCCGCGCGGCGAATCCAGCGGGTACGCAATTACCAGCATTGCTGCCGTCACCGGCAGCAATGCTGGCAGACAGCGCCTCGGTGATCACCCGTCCGGGAGCAGCAGATGCTTCCTGGCGCCATGCCGCCCACCTGCTTTCCCAGGTGCAGGCAGTCGAGGCGCTCGGAATCGGCGGCAACATTCCCGCTGACGCGAACGGCCATCGCGCCCATGCTGCGCCGATAACCCCGGATGCTCTCACCGCAATGTCGACCATTGCAGCCATGCCCGTGCCACCTGCCAATAGCCGGATGCGTGAATGGCTGCGCTCGGCAGCAGAGGCAAACCAGGATTTCGATGGTCCTGGGGCCGACCAATTTTCCGAAGAATATCAGCAGGCAATTCGCGCCTACTTCCACCGCATTATGGCCGAGGAGACTCCCTGATGGCCCACCACCAGATCTCATCTCTGTTTTTATTTCTCATCGTTAGTGCTGGTGCCAGCGCTATCCACTCAGTTGCCGCCGCGGAAGATAATGATCTCGCTGTGATTGCCCAGGTCGAAGCGGAACTCCCGCAAGATCGGGCGATTGGCAGGGCCCTCGAATTTTTGCGCAGTCAGCAGCGGGCCAACGGGCAGTTTGGTAGTCAATTCGCGGTCGCCAGCACCAGCTTGGCGGTCATGGCCCATTTTGCCGCCGGATTTACCCCGCAGGATATTGTCCATGGCACGGTCCTGACTGCGGGCATCGACGCAGTTCTCGCCAGCCAGCGTGCGGACGGATATTTCGGGGCCAACGACGGCAGCCGCATGTACGGCCACGGTATCTCCACCCTTATGTTGGCCGAGGCGATTGGCATGCTTCCTGATGAAGAGCATGAAGAGGCGGTTCGACTGGCTTTAGAGCGTGCAGTCGCGCTGACCGTCGCTGCTGCCCAGGTCAATAAATCCGCCAAAGATCGTGGTGGCTGGCGCTATCAGCCTGAAGACCGAAATTCAGATCTGAGTTTGAGCGGGTGGCAGCTGATGAGCCTGCACGCCAGTGCCCAAGTTGGCATTCCCGTTCCCGAAGAAGTCATCACCGCTGCGGTCGAATTCGCCCGGCGCGTGACCACGCCCGACGGCAAGGTTGGTTATGAGTCAGCCGGCGAAGATCATCCCGCCTTGCGCGGAGCCGCCTTGCTGAGTTTTTCCATCGGTGGAGCGGGCGACAGTCCGGAAGTGGCGCGTATTGTCGATCGTGTCATCAGACAGCCGTTGACCTGGCAGGGTCCCTGGCTGTTTTATCGCAGTTATTACGACGCGGTCGCTCTCAGCCGGGTCGCGCCCGAAGCTTGGCAACTTTACGCTCCGGTGCTGGATCAGGTGCTGGTCGACCACCAAGCCGAAGACGGATCGTGGCCCGTCCCGCCCGGCGACAACGAAGCCGCCAACGGCGAAGTATACCGCACCGCGATGGCGGTTCTCGCTTTGGCGGTGGGCAAGCATGTGTTGCCGGCGTATCAACGATAGTTATTGCCTCTGTCTTCATTGCCACGGTTCGAGGTCCGAGGTCCTAGGTCCTAGGTCTTATATGCAGAATTCATCTTTGGTATTTGTTCAATCCTACGCCGGACGCAGTATTCCATCCGAAGTCAGAGATATGTGCAACAAGACCTAGGACCTCGGACCTCGGACTTCGGACAGAGGTCCTAGGTCTTATATGCAGAATTCATCTTTGGTATTTGTTCAATCCTACGCCGGACGCAGTATTCCATCCGAAGTCAGAGATATGTGCAACAAGACATAGGACCTCGGACTTCGGACAGAGGTCTTAGGTCTTGTATGCAGAATTCATCTTTGGTATTTGTTCAATCCTACGCCGGACGCAGTAGTCCATCCGAAGTCAGAGATATGTGCAACAAGACCTAGGACCTCGGACTTCGGACAGAGGCAATCAAGAAGTCTACTTCTTCACCGTCACCTTCGACACCGGCTTATCCGCAATCTTGGTGCCGCGTGAAGCGACGCCGCCGACTTCCAGGGTGGATAGATCGAAGGTCGACTGGGTGCTGCGGCTGCGGGCAGAGGGCAGGAAGACGCAGGTGGCGGTGCCACCGGCGGGGATTTCCAAATATTCGATGCGACCGTCGCCGTCCTTGATCAGCTCGTATTCCTTATCGTGGATGAAGCTCTTGATCGTGGTGCGCTTGGCCCAGGGGAACTTTTTCTTGTCGCGGTAGATCAAGGTGAAGGTAAAACCTTCGTCTGGATTGAATACTTGCAGCAAGCGGATCTTGCCTTCGAGCACGGTCTTCTCGGGCGGGGCCATGATCTTGAAGCGGCCGTCCTCGAAGATGACCAGGATTTTGTCGTACTCGGTGACTTTCAGTTCGCGATCGGCGGCCTTGACTGAACGGCCGAAAAAGCCGGTATTCGCGTCAAAGCCAATGCGGATATTGGCGCTGGCGATGGCCTTTTTGTCGATCTCCTCGATCGCCTTGGTTTTGGTGCGACGCGGATAGATCTTGGCGTAACGGGTATGCAGATCCTCGATCCAATTGATCGTGGTGCCGACCAGGTCTTTGAGCTTGGCTTTGCAGCCACGGATGGCGGCAAGAATACCGTCAATATCGCGGCGGTTCTTGTCAATGTCGTATTGCGAAATGCGCTTGATGCGAATATCGAGCAGGCGGTCGATATCGTCTTCGACCATGGCGCGGACGAATTTGGCGGCGAACGGCTCCATGCCCTTCCACACGGCTTTGCGCACGCCGTCTTCGGTGGTTTGATCTTCGATGCGTTTGTAGATGCGGTTCTCGATAAAGATCTGTTCCAGAGTCAGCCAGTGTTGCTTGTCGGTCAAGCCGTTCAGTTCGTGTTCAAGCTCGGCGCGGATGACCTGCAGCAGGCGGGTGGTGCAGTCTTCGAGCACGGCGGTGACCGTGGTCTCCCACGGTTTGCGGTCGCGGATGACGACGATGTTGGAATTGATCGACACTTCGCAGTCGGTGTAGGCGTAGAGCTGGGGAATGATCTCTTCAGCCTTGGTTCCGCGCGCCAGATGCAGCTCGATGCGCACGTCTTCGCCGGTTTTGTCCAAGATCTCGCTGATCTTGACCTTGCCTTTTTGCACCGCGGTTTCGATGGAATTCATCAAGGATTCGGTGGTGGTGGTCCACGGGATCTCGGTGATGACCACACATTTGTCGCCGTCGACCTCAATCTTGGCGCGGACCTTGACCTTGCCGCGGCCATCATCGTAATCGCTGGCGTCCATCAGGCCGCCGGTGGCGAAGTCGGGCAGCAGTTTGAATTTTTCACCTTTGAGGATCTTGACCTGGGCCTTGAGCAGTTCGCCGAAATTATGCGACAGGATTGAGGTCGCCATGCCGACGGCGATACCTTCGGTGCCCAGCATCAGGATCACCGGGACTTTTGTCGGCAGCGATTCAGGTTCCTGGCGGCGACCGTCGTAACTGGGCAACGTCGCGGTCAGGGCCGGATTAAACAGGACCTCTTTCGCCAATGCGGTCAGTCGGCATTCGATATAGCGTGAGGCTGCGGCCCCGTCACCGGTGATCAGATTTCCGAAGTTGCCTTGCTTTTCGATGAAGTAGGACAGATCGAAATTACCCAGGGCGCGACCTTTGTTGGCCAGCACCACCAAAGCATCGCCGATCGACACATCGCCATGCGGATGCAGCTTCATGCATTCGCCGATGACATTGGCGACTTTGGTGAATTTGCCGTCGTCCATCGTCGACAGGGTGTGCAGAATGCGCCGTTGCACCGGCTTGCAGCCATCGCGGATATCCGGGATAGCGCGATCGATGACCACGTAGGAGGCGTATTCGAGGAAGTTCTGGCGCATCAAAGGTTCAAGGTACGTCATGCGTCGGATCTTTTGGTTTCAGGTTTCGGTTATCGGAAGTAGCGGAGGTATCGGAGGCATCGGAAGCAGGTTTCACGCTACCGGTCTCGCTGAGCTGGACCAGACGGTGGTGAAAGGAAGTATTTTCATCAATGGCAGCATAGCGCGTCGCGGCCAGCGCGTCCTGGGCACAGAGCAGGGCGTGGGTGCGGCGCTGACCCGCGCTCGCGAGCAAAAGCGCGCGGGCGCCGCAATGCTGGTATTGTTCCAGCGGATAGATGAGCGGTTGCGCGTGCATTTCCAAGATCTGCAAGGCCTCGCCGAAGTGCGGCGTCAATTCGCGCCCGACCACTACCATGGCGAAACGTAGATGCGCATTGGTGCTGCGGGTGGAATCCACCTGCGCTGCCAAGGCGGTGCGGTAGTGGTCCAGGGCCGCGTCAGTATTGCCGCTTTCCGCTTCGATGTCGCCCAGCGCAGTCAGGGCATAGGCGCGATCCGCAGAATCCGGAAACCACGCCAGGAAAAGCTCATTCAATTCCCGCGCCCCGGCCAGCAGCTGGTCACGACTCGCACCGGCAGGATCCCGGCGACCGAGTTTGAGGGCCTGGGCCAAAAGATGCGCGGCCTGTTTACGCAGACACGCGGCCTGCTCGTTGGCGCCGACGGTTTCGCGAAGCCGCACGAGGACCTCGGTACGGTCCGTCTCGGTCCAGGTGGTGCGGGCATACCACGGCCGTTTGGCCATCAGCTTTGCGCCTCGGCGAAGGGGGTTCCCTGCGGCCAGGAATCCTGCGGGGCCCAGCCCACGGCTTTGCCGCTCTCCACGCAATCGGTGCCGTGATTACCGTTGTTGTGGCTGACCACAAAGACCGGGGCAAACGTTACGTCGGGGTGTTCGACCGCAGCGACCAGAAAGCGCCCACAATCATCGTGACTGAGATGCCACCGATCACCCGCGGCAGGATCACGCTTGCGCATATCACGAAATTCGACGGCATTGCGCGGCGTCCGCAAAAACCAGGCGAAGCGCGCACAGACGATGGACATACCGTGCCGCTGATGGGCATGGCGGCCCATCTCTTCGACCATGACCTTACTTAGCGCGTACGCATCCAGGGTGGAATAGCCGTCCGCGATGGTGATCAGATTGCGCCCTTGTTTATGCAAACCGCTGACCACGCGCATGGTCGACGCCAGCACGACCCGGCGCATTTTCACCTGCCGGGCTGTCTCGAGCGCGTTCCATGTGCCGATAATATTGTTTGGCACCAGATCGGTGACCATATCCGCTATATCCGGCGTCGCTGCCAAGTGGATCATGGTATCGCAGCCCTGTGCCGCTTCGTTCAAGCGCCACGCATCGCTCAGGCTACCGAACGTATGTGGCACGCCCTCCGGACCGGGGCCGATATCGAAACTGTGGACCCGATGGCCGGCTGCCAGCAGATGCGTACACGCAACTCGTCCTATGGCTCCACCGGCTCCCGTTATAAGAACGTGGTGTTTCATTTTTTATGCCTCTTTCAGAATGAGGCGTGCGTCCGAAGTCCTAGGTCCTAGGTCCGCACCAGCGTGTTTCGGTGTGTATCTTCTGACAGGTGTTACTGTAGTCACGGACGAGCACGCGTGCTCTACGATTGGCACACTGGCTTTCAGGATGAGGCGTGCGTCCGAAGTCCTAGGTCCGAGGTCCGCACCAGCGTGCTTCGGTGTGTATTTTCTGACGGGTGTGACTGTGGTCACGGACGAGCACGCATGCTCTACGATTGGCACACTGGCTTTCAGAGGCAGGTTTGCGTCCGAAGTCCTAGGTCCGAGGTCCGCACCAGCGTGCTTCGGTGTGTATTTTCTGACGGGTGTGACTGTGGTCACGGACGAGCACGCATGCTCTACGATTGGCACACTGGCTTTCAGATGCAGGTTTGAGTCCGAAGTCCTAGGTCCGAGGTCCGCACCAGCGTGCTTCGGTGTGTATTTTCTGACGGGTGTGACTGTGGTCACGGACGAGCACGCATGCTCTATGACTGACACAGCGATACGGCATATATCGGGACCTTGGACCTCGGACCTAGGACTTCGGACATACCTACGAAAACCGTGAATAGGCACAAGCATCCCTGCATGCAAAGCTCCTGAAACCAACATAAACTCAGTTCAGCTCGTAGATGAGATTGTCGATGATGAAGTTCTTGCGCGTGGGGGTGTTCTTGCCCATGTAGAATTCGAGGGCTTTGCTGACTTCAGATAGGCTTTGAATGTCGACTTGGACCAGGCGCATGTCTTTGCCGATGAATTGGCCGAATTCCTTGGGGCTGATTTCGCCCAGACCTTTGAAGCGGGTGACTTCGGCGCCGCGGATGACTTTGAGCGCGTCGTCGCGTTCGGCTTCGCTGTAGCAGTAGGTGGTCTGCTGTTTGTTGCGCACGCGGAAGAGGGGGGTCTCGAGAATGTAGACGTGGCCGGCGGTGACCATCTCTTCGAAGAAGCGCAGGAAATAGGTCAATAACAGGTTGCGGATGTGCATACCGTCGACATCGGCGTCGGTGGCGATAACGACTTTGTTGTAGCGCAGGCTGCTGATGCCGTTTTCAATGCCCAGGGCGGACATAATGTTGTACAGCTCTTCGTTCTTGTAGACCGTGTCGCGTCCCAAGCCGTAACAGTTCAGCGGCTTACCTTTGATGGTAAATATCGCCTGGGTTTCGACATCGCGGCACATGACCAGCGAACCACCGGCGGAATCCCCTTCGGTGATGAACAACGAGGTATCCTCACGGCGATCCTTGGCCTTGCCTTTGCTCGCCTTGGGTTCGGGATCGCAGTAATGGGTTTCGCAGTCGCGAAGTTTGGGGATGCGCAGGGCGACGGATTTGGCACGCTCACGGGCCTCTTTTTTGATCTTCGACAATTCCGTGCGCAGACGTTCGTTGGCCTTGATCTTTTCGATCAGCTTGTCGGCCGCCGTGGGGTTGGTGTGCAGCCATTTTTCGATCGCCTCTTTGACCGCGGGCACCATCCACGTGCGCACATCGGAACCGAGTTTATTTTTCGTCTGCGACTCGAACAAGGGGTCCTGAATTTTGATCGCGACCGCACCGCAGACGCCTTCGCGGACATCTTCGCCGGCAAAGTTCTTGTTGGTAAAGGCATTGACGCCCTTGAGCACGCCTTCGCGAAAGGCGGACAGATGGGTGCCGCCGTCGTTGGTGTACTGCCCGTTAACGAAGCTGAAATACGTCTCGCCGTAAGTATGGGTGTGGGTCAGGGCGAATTCGAGCTTGTCCTCGCGGTGATGGAAGACCTCGTAGTGGCGGTGCTCTTCACCCAGTTCCTGGGCGAGCAGATCCTTCAGGCCCTCTTTGGAGGCGAACTGCTGGCCATTATAACTGATGGTCAAGCCAGCGTTGAGGTAGCAGTAATATTGCAGACGGCGGTTGATAAATTCATCGCGCCACTGGAACTTGGTGAAGATCTCGGGATCGGGGGTGAATTCGACGTAGGTGCCGTCGGCCTCGTCCTTGCTGCGACCGTCTTCCTGATCGATCAGCTTGCCCTGCTTGAACAGCGCGCGTTTGAACTTGCCTTCGCGGTAGCTGATGACCTCGAAGCGGGCGGACAAAGCGTTGACCGCCTTGGTACCCACGCCGTTGAGGCCAACCGAGAATTGGAACACGTCGTCGTTGTACTTGCCGCCGGTGTTGATCTGGCTGACGCAATCAATGACTTTGCCCAGGGGGATACCGCGGCCGAAATCGCGGATGCAGACGGTGTTCTCGTCGCGGGTGATCATTACGCGTTTGCCAGCGCCCATGATGAATTCATCGATGGCGTTATCGACGATCTCCTTGAGCAGCACGTAGATGCCGTCGTTGGGATTCGCCCCATCGCCGATACGCCCGATGTACATGCCGGTGCGCAGGCGGATGTGCTGCAGCGCATCAAGCGTCTTGATCGCATCTTCGGTATAGGCGACCTTTTCCTTGGCCATACATCCCTTTCGCTGGTGGCCCTGTACCGTGTGCGGTCCATTTGGACCGTCAAGACCTGGGGAATTCGAGGTCTAACCTGCATGGACGTGGCGTATCGCTATCAGCTTCACACCCACACCTGGCGTTGCCAGCACGCTTCGGGCGACGCTATTGACTATGCGCGGGTAGCGGCCGCTGGCGGCTGTCGCGTCTTAGGGATGAGTGACCACATGCCGCATCCCGATGGGCGGTGGTCCGATGTGCGTATGGCTCTGGCCGATCTACCCAACTATGAAGCCGCGGTCGCTGCTGCCCGGATCGCTGAGCCTGACCTGCGCATCCTGCTCGCGTTGGAGTGCGAATACCTACCCGAGTTGACCGCATTCTATCAGGACGAGCTGCTGGGCCGGCGTGGGTATGACTACCTCATCGGCGCTGGCCATTATCTTGAACAGGACGGACGATGGCGCGGTACCTTCGACAATGTCCGCACCGTCGCCACCCTGCGGCGCTACGCGGATCTGCTGATCGCGATGATGGAGGCCGACGTCTTTGCCTTCATCGCCCATCCCGATTGCGTCGGCGCTGGCCTGGATGCCTTTGACGCCGACGTCGCCGCCTGTGCGAGGGACATTGCCTTTGCAGCCGTGGCAACCGGCACGCCGTTGGAGTTGAACGCCTATGGTCTGCGCAAACCGTGGCGCACCACCAGCGCGGGACGCCGTCCCGGCTACCCGTGGGAACCGTTTTGGGCCGTGGCCGCAGAGGTGGGCGTGGAAGTGATTCTGAACGCGGATGCCCATCGTCCTGAAGACGTTTTGCACGGTCACGACGAACTGTCCGCCATCCGTGATCGCTATGGCCTGCGTGAAGCTAACCCCGCCGCGCGGATCAGTACTTGCACTCGCGAACTTTTTTCCCAGTATCCGCCGCCCTGAAGGTTCCCATCGTCTAGAGGCCTAGGACACAAGATTTTCATTCTTGCGACACGGGTTCAAATCCCGTTGGGAACACCAACAAAAAACCCCGGCTTTTGCCGGGGTTTTTTGTTGATTGCCACCACCGATGTGCGGGCTACGCGTGTGCAGCGGAACTCAGCGCTTGTGGCCAGCGGGCTTTTTCGCGGCGGTGGCTGGCTTGGTTTTGACGCTGGCTTTGGCTTTGGCCTGCACGGGGACCTTTGCTGCGGGTTTTTTGGCCGCAGGGGTGGCTGCCTTCTTTGCGGTCACTTTCGAGGCCGCTTTCGAGGCTGCTTTCGAGGTACCAGAGGTTGCGCTGAACGCCGCCGGAGCCGCTTTCTTGGCGAGTCGCCCTGCGGCGGGCTTTTTCACCGGTGCGGTCGCACGCGAAGCCAGAGCGTTTTGGGCGACGGGTTTGGCGGCAGCTGGTTGGGCAAGCGAAGGCGTCGTGGGCTTGGCTGCGGCTTTCACCCGTGCCTTCGCAGGCGTTGCTGGCTTGTTGGCTGCCTGAGCAGGGACTTTCCCGCTCTGGGGTGCCGATGTCGCTGCCTGGGACGCAGGTGGCGTGGCAGATTTTTTCGCACTGAGGCCCTTTGCCGCGGTACTCGGCGCAGCTGCGCTTGCAGGGGGAGCTTTTGCCACGGGTGTCGGCAGGGGGGTGCCATTCGCGGCGGCGAGCCAAGCGGTGCGGTAGGCCGCGAGCTGAGGAATGCTCGGCCGCGAAACCTCTTCAATTTCGATACTGATTGAAGACGCCAAGGACTTCGGATGAACGTGACTGAGCAGGGCGTGTCCGAGCAACGCTGCGCCGGCGGCAGAGGCTTGGGCGAGATTGGTTAGCGCGATCGGGTTCTTGGGGAACACCGCCGCGAGCACGGCGAGGAAAGTCGGATTATTGCGGAAGCCGCCTTCGACGAAAATAGTGGTGCCATCGTGGATATCGGTGCGACGCAAGGCGACTTCGCTCTGCAAGGCGAGCGAAACATTGAGCAGATCGTGGCTCGCATCGCGGTCGGCGAACCACGCCGGTTTGCGGCCGGCTTTGAGTTGCTCGACCGAATAGACCTTGGCGCCATCGCGAACGCCGCCGCGGACACTGCTGAACTGACTCGGGAAAGCACCAGGTAGGAAACACCGTTCCGGATAGGCGAGACTGGCCGCCAGGCGGGTCGGATCATAGCCCGGATCCTGGCCGCCGATGCCATCGTGATAGAGGGCGTAATCCATGCCGCCCATCAAAAAGCTGACTTTCTGGAAATTGCCCAGGGCGTCGATGTTGAAGATGATCTTGCGTCCGAGCTCGTCCTCACGGTAGGCGACTTCGGCAACCCGATGCATAGCGACGCACCAGGTGCCGGTGCTGTTGAGCACGAAATCGCGTTCGCCGAATTTAATCAGGTAGGGTAACAAGGCGGCGTTGGAATCGTGGATGCCAACGGTCACCGGCAGGGCAGGCAGGCCGAGTTCGCGCTGGAGATCACCGCGCAGCACGCCGAGACGTTCCCACGGTGAGCGCAATTTCCAGTCGATCAGACCATCTGCGCCCAGGGCCTTGGCGGCGCTGGACGGACCGCGCGTGCGCGGATTGAACAGAAAACTATGATTGGCGGTATAGGTCGGCTCGCTGGCTTTTTCACCGGTGAGCAGGTAGCCCCAGAACTGCGGATAATCGAGAAGATGGCGGACCCGCGCCCATTGCCCGGGCAGTCGGCGCTGGGCGAAACGGATCGCCTTGGCGGGATTGACCAACAGAGGCATGTCGCAAGTGCCGGTCTCTTCCTGAAGCGCGCTGGGCGAACCGCAGAGGCGGTAGAAATCCTCGTCCAATCCCGCTTGCCCGGCGGGTCCGAGATCGTGTTCGTAAGCGATGACCGGCAGACATGGGCGGCCGGTCTGATCCAGGGCGGCAAAGGTGGCGCCGTGCGTGGTCACCGACAGGGCATGGAAGCGGTGGGTGCGATAGAGGGCCTGCAATTCGCGCGTCAGCCACAGCCAGATGGCCTCGATCTGTTCGACTAGAATACCGTCAGGGCCCATTTTGGCGGGAAAATTCGCCTGCCGGGCGGCGATCACCTGGAGCTTGCGATCGAACAGGACAATCTTTTTGTTGGTCTTACCGAGGTCGATCACGGCGACGAGCTGGCTCATGAGGCCTCCGGAGGGGTGCAGGTGGACATGCGTCAATTTTTCGCGACGCGCAGGAGTTCGGCCTCGGCAGCCGCGTTCCAGCAGCCGTCGTGCAATTTTTCCGCGACGCTGGGATAGCGGCTGGACAGGTGCTCAAGCTCAATCAACGGCAGCTCGGTGAGCTGGGGATAGACCACGATCTTCCCGGCGATGCCTTTATCGCGGACCGCAACCAGACCGTCGATGGCTCCGGCCATGCCGCTGATCGCAGCGACGCTGAGATCGGTATCCAGGGTATTGTTCAGGACCTTGCCCAGGACCACGCGCATATCGTCGAGCGTCGAGCCCGAGGTACCAATCAAATACAGTTGTTTGGCGACGATGATATCGAGATCGACGGTGCAGGGCACGTTTGCGGGAATACCGGCAAAGAGATTGATGATCCCATGCTCGGCGGCCTCGGCGAACAGGCCGGGAATAAGTGCAGGGACGGGCGCCATCAGAAAGGCATAATTGACTGCCGCGCTCGGTTTTTCCTGGCTGGGGTCAAAAATGCGCACATTGACCTGGCGGCTGCTCGCAAATGGGGCGATGCGTCGGCGTAAAGCGTCGGCGCGGGCGGCATTGCGCACACCACCTTCGATGACGGCGCCGGGTTGGGATGAGGCCACCGCGCGCACCATCGCCATGACGCCCATCGGCCCACCAGCGCCGATGACATGGACGTGGTCGCCTGCGCGCAATTCGCCATTTTGCGGAATTGCTGCTAGGGCATCAACCGCGCGCCTACTGACTGTGGTGGTGATACGCACATTTCCGTAATGCACCCGACCTATAGCGATGGTGACCGCGCGACCGAAACATGCCCCACCCGTGACCAGGGTCAATAAACCGTCATTGGCGAGCTGCGGAAAAAGGCGTTCGATCAGCTCTGGGTCGGCGCCGGCGATGATGATGTCGTCGAAGGCGTCCGCCGAAGTCAATTCTTGCACATTGATGGCAGTAAAGCCGGGCAAAGTTATTCCGCTCGCACAACGACTGCGGCAGCCGCTGCTGTCGACGCCGTCAAGATCCAGCGTGGTTCCCGCTGGGGCGACGACCAGCAGGCGTCCTTCGGGCTTGAGACCCTGGCGTTCGTGAACGCGAAAGGCTTCTTCGACGCAGGCCCAAGGTTCGACCAGGGCGATCTGGCTGGCGCCACGGTTATCAGGCACCGGCAGCAAATAACTGTCGCCATTGGCGGCGACGGTGACGCGCTCGTCGAGCAGCACCCATTGCTGCAAGCCACCTTCGAAATTGTAGCCAAAGGCGCCATTCGAAGCGGCGGTCTTGAGATCACGAAAATCGGCTTGGACCAAATAGCGTTTTCCGACCGCGACCGAGTGGACGTCGGCACCGACCGCAACCACGCGCAGAACGACCTCATGGCCGGGTACGGTGGGGGCGGCATCTGGGACGTAGGAGGGAATCCCGGCTAGGACGCTGGCGTGGAGATGGGCCAGAACGGGGGTCTTGCGGGCATGGCCATCGAACTGGTGCAGCAGTTTCATGTCTGACGCGCACAAGCCGACGCATTCGACCTGGCCGAGGATCTGCTGGGGTCCGGGAGTCGGCACCGGCTTGGCACCATTGAGGGCCAAGGTGTCTGGCCCGATCAGTTGCACAGCAGTCTGGGTGTCGGGGATCATGCGACGCAGCATCTTGCGCCGAGGGGGCCTTTAGACAAGGCGTGCCACCGGAGCGGAGGCCTTCCTCGCTATCTTCCGTCCCGGCAATGCAGGCACGAGGCACGTCTGGAAGGGGAGATCTACGGCCGGTCCTGGGGTCGCTGGCGTCCTCGCAGCGCGGCACCAGGGGGGTGTCGCGCCGCAGTCCTCGGGTCGAGGCGACAGTGCGAGCAATTGACGCTGTGTTTTGGACACCTACTGTCGCAGCGTAGCCGGGTTGCATCGGCAGTGCCAGATCCGGTAGACCTGCAACCCTGAGGGAAGTCCCATGGCCAAGATCACGGTGATGTTCGGCAACGACGTCCAAAGCGAACACACCCTCGGGAAGGACGAGCACAAAGTCGGCCGCGCGGTCGACTGCGATATCGTGGTCGACAACCTGGGCGTCAGCCGGCACCACTGCAGCATCGTCAAAGATGGCAACAGTTGGGTTGCCGTTGATGGCGGCTCCAACAACGGCACGTTCGTCAATGGCAGCAAAATTGATCGCCATACTTTGCGGGCGAATGACCGGGTGGTGCTGGGCAAACACAGTCTCATCTTCGATCCCGCCGGCACCGCCGATCCCAACGCCGGCAGCAAAAAGGGTGGCGCCGCGATGGGTGGCGAAATGACCATGTTCGTGGATCAGGCGCAATTGGCAAAAATGGCCGCGCAAAATCAGGCCGAAGGTGTTCGCCGCATGGCGATCGCCATTAATCAGGGTGGTCGCGACGTCGTCGTCCCCTTGGTCAAAGAAGAAACCACCATTGGCAAGGGCCCCGGTTCCGACCTGCCTGCCAAGGGCTTCTTGGTCAAGCCGATCCAGGCCAAGCTGGTCAAGCTGGGTGCCAGCCATCGTCTGGTCAGACTGGGTGGGTTCCGCAGCGTCAAGGTCAATGGGGCCAAGATCACCGATCATGTGCTCAAGCAGGGCGACGTGATCACGATCGCCGCCTCAGTCATGACCTACCGGCCCGCGTGAAGTCGATCCTCGTCGTCGGTCTGGTCGCTGTCGCCCTTGCCGTGCCCACCGGGTGCGGCAAGGCCAAGCGCGATCCCATGGCCAATGGGAGGCCGGTGCAGGGGTATAACCCCGAGCGTTTTCCCGATATTCCGCTGCCCCCCGGCTATTCGTTGGACGCCGACAAGGATCAGCTCGCGGTGGCCGTCGCCGATGGCCTAATTCGGCGCTACGAGGTCTTTCTGACCCAACGGCGCGATGCTAAATCCCGCACCGGTGGTGATCTCCTGGCATGGTACGATCAGGTCCTGATCAGCACCGGCTGGACCCCGGTGGCCGCCGATGATCGCAGCCGCACCTTTACCAAGGTGCGGTCGGAACACGTGAAAGAGCAGTTGTTGGTGCGCGCAAGCGGACGCACGGTCTCCTTTCATCTGCGCCCCGCTGGCTGAGGCGGGGGCACCCAAACGGCTGAGGCGGGCTTGACCCCTGCGTCGATGTCCATCCAATCGCCGCCCCTATGGCCGATCCCGTCGACACCGCCCCGACCACCAGCTATTCCGACCCGATCTACGATCGCCTGGAAGCCATTGGTGGTCGCGTCCGCCGCGCCCGTTGGGTCATCATTGCGGCCATCGTCATCGCCGTAATCGGCGGCCTGTTCTTGCGGGCCCAGCTGCAACATCGCCCCGATGCGATCAGCGCCGTGGCCTTTGTGACCGCTCAGAACGAAGCCGACGAGACGGCGCAGCGCAAAACCTACAGCGACTTGGCAGCTGACGACAAAGCGACCGCATTCTTCCGCGCCCGCGCCGCCCTGGAATTGGTCGAGCTTGATCTGGCCGCCGGAAATGCGGACAGCGCCGCGACCTGGCTGGCCCAAGCCGTCACCCAAGCCAAGGGTGTTGACGACACCCAGCTGGCCTTGGCAGTTCGTCTCGGGCAGGCCAGCGTGGCCGAAGACGCGGGCAAGCTTGACGAGGCCTTGGCTGATTACGACGCGGTCGAGCGCAACGGCATGGTTGCCAGTCCCACCCACGGTCTGGTCGGTGCCCTCGGCGCGGCGCGAATTGAAATGGCGCAGAACAAGCCAGAGGCCGCAGTGGCCCGCTTGGAATCCCACATCGAACGCACCGAAGCTGAATTGGATCAGGTCGTCAGCATCATCCGACTTTTGTATTGGGATGCCAAACGCGCCGTGATGGGCCCGCCGGTGACCGTGCCGGATCCCAATGCCCCGGCAAAAGTCGAGGTTGCCCCGGCGGCCGAACCGGTTGCAGGCCAGCCAGCCGCAGTGGTTCCGGCCGCTGAGCCGGCTGACCCCGTTGCAGAACCAGCCGCTGAACCAGCCGCTGAACCAGCTGCTGAACCAGCTGCAAAGCCTGCTGCCGAATAAGCAAAAGCTGGAGAATTTTAAAAGGCCGCGCAATATGCGCGGCCTTTTTTATTAAGTCTTCACCCACGGCAACGACCTGGCAAACAAACCAACCGATGAATTCATCATTCGCGACAACGGCCCGAACTCTACCAGGGCCAATAGTCCGGATTCTACCAGGACCGTTGGCTCTCGCGCATCCGGGCAGAAAACCCGGTATTTACCGGGTGCCGCCGAACACTGCGGCGCGCTTCAATTTGGATAAGGCCGCGGGGATGTCGATTTCCTTGGGGCAGGCTTCCATGCAATTGAAAATCGTATGGCAGCGCCAAACGCCGTTGCTGCCGTTGACCGCATCTAGGCGTTCAGCGGCGGCTTCATCGCGGGTGTCACCGACAAAACGCCACGCTTTCAGCAGGGCAGCCGGGCCGAGATAGCTTTCATTCTTCCAATAGCTCGGGCACGACGAGGTGCAGCAGCCGCACAGAATACACTTCGCCGGATCGTCGATGACTTCCTGTTCCTTGGGGCTTTGCAGGCGCTCTTTCGCGGGCTTGGGGCTGGTATTGACGAAGTAGGGCAGGACTGCGCGTAAATTGTGATAGAAATGGTCCATGTCGACGACCAGATCCTTGACCACAGCAAAGCCCTTGAGGGGCTCGACGGTGATGACATCGCCGGGGATGTCCTTGACCAAGGTGCGGCAGGCCAGACGGGACGCGCCTTGAATCGTCATCCCGCAGGAGCCGCAGATGGCGTGCCCGCAGGACCGGCGATAACTCACCGAGCCGTCCTGTTCCCATTTGATCCGGTTCAACGCGGTCAGGATGCGCTCCATCGGATCGCAGGCGAGTTTGTACTCTTTGAATGCCGGTTCGGCTTTTTTCTCGGGATCGTAGCGATAAATCCGAAAGGTCTTGGTTACTTTAGCAGGCATAAGAACTCCGGAGAACGGATAGCGTAAGCGCTGTGCGAGGGGAGCCTGCGCACAGATGCCAGAAAGAAGAAGGGAAAAGCGAGTTAATCATAGGAGGTCGAATGCAATACGACTCCCGGACTTCCGGACTTCCGGACTTCCGGACGTCTCAGTACTTCCGCTCCTTGGGTTTCATCCGCTCACGCAATTCCTGCGTCCAGCCGTCTTTGGCATGTTCGTTGATCAAGTACACCGCGCGGTATTCCAGACGCACCGAGGTGGGGGTGTCGAGATATGCGAAGGTGTGCTTGGTCCAATTGACGTAATCCGGCGGCACTTTTTTCAGGGAACCGTCAGGCTGCTTTTCCTGGCGCTCGTGCGCGCCGCGGCTTTCGGTGCGGGCCAAGGCGCCAGCAATCTGGACCAGGCTATAATCGAGCATGTATTCTAACTCGATGGCTTCCATGAGGTCGCTGTTGAAGACCTGACCCTTGTCGTCGATGCCGATCTGGGCGTATTTTTCACGAATGGCGAGCACGTCGCGTTGGGCCAGTTGCATGGATTCGGTGGTGCGGATCACCGCACAATTGGTCATCATCGTTTCCGACAGCTGGCGACGCAATTCGCCGCTGCGTTCCTTGCCCGGGCTCGCCTTGAGTGCACGGATGCGTTCATGTACCGGTTGATCTGCCTCGTCCGGCAATTTTCCGATCTGGATACTGTCGACATTCTTGGCGACGTGAATGCCGACCCGACGCCCGAAGACTACCAGGTCTAGCAACGAATTGGTGCCCAGGCGGTTCGCGCCGTGCACCGAGACGCAGGCGCATTCGCCGGCGGCGTAAAGTCCTTCGACGATATCGTCACCCGTATGGCTGCGGCGCACGCGGCCGAAGTTATCGGTCGGAATCCCGCCCATGATATAATGACAAGTCGGCATGACCGGAACCGGGGCTTCCCACGGTTTGATACCCAGGTAGGTGGTCGAAAAGTCGCAGATCTCGGGCAGTTTCTTCATCAGCGTCTCTTTGCTGAGATGCTGCAAATTCAGATACACATAGTCCTCGGCGCAGATGCGGCTGGTCTTAGTGATGCCGCGGCCCTCCAAGACTTCTTTGTACATGCACTGCGAAACCATGTCGCGCGGCGCCAGGTCCTTGACCGTCGGCGCGTAGCGTTCCATGAATCGTTCATTATTGCTGTTGGTCAGGTAGCCGCCTTCGCCGCGCGCCCCTTCGGTGACCAGGATGCCCAGGCCGGCCAGGCCGGTGGGATGGAACTGAATGAATTCCATGTCCTCCATGGGCAGGCCGCGTTGCAGCAGCATACCGAAGGCATCGCCGGTGTTTGCTTGGCAATTCGAGGTGATGGCGAAATTGCGTCCCGAACCACCAGTTGCGAATACCACCACTTTGGCATGGATGGTATGGACCTCGCCAGAAATAATGTCATACGCGACGACGCCCAGCACTTTACTGCGGTCGTCCGTCATCAACACATCAAGAACCTGGAATTCGCTGTAAAAATTGACGTTCTGCTTGACGCAGTTCTCATACAGGGTGTGCAGGATCACGTGGCCGGTGCGGTCGGCAGCGTAGCAGGCGCGGCGCACCGGCGCTTCCCCAAAATTGCGGGTGTGGCCGCCAAAGGGCCGCTGCGCGATGCGGCCTTCCTTGGTCCGGGAGAATGGCACGCCCAGGTGTTCGAGTTCGTAGATCGTCTGCGGCGCGTCATACGTCAGGATCTTTTGCGCATCCTGATCACCGAGATAATCGCCGCCTTTGACGGTGTCATACCAATGCCACAGGGGGTGGTCCTCTTCCTCGTTGCCCAGGGCGGCACCGATGCCGCCCTGCGCGGCGCCGGTGTGGCTGCGGGTAGGAAACAATTTCGACACGACAGCTACGTCGGCTTTGGTCGAAGACCAATAGGCGGCATAGAGCCCGGCCGCACCGGAACCGACAATAACGACATCATGGGAAAGAATCATGGGGCGTCTTCAGGAGGATTCAGTGGGATTCAGTGGGATTCAGTGGAGGTCGGCCGCGCGATACGGCGGGACGGGCACCGAGCCAGTGGCGTAGCGGGCGACTACGACACTGTCGTCGCCATCGCGGAAGCGGCTGTTGGCCTGACGGACGTGCGCCGACCAGATCGCGAACTCGCGCGAGGAGGAGAAAATCCGCTCGGGGTCACGCTTTTCTGGCGCGGGTTGGGGCTGGGCGATCTGGCGCAGGACCCAGGCGTCGAAACTGGCTCCGGCAGCAGAGATCTCATCGGCGGTCGGCGCGCCTTTGCCACTGCGGGTGTGCGCGAAGATGGCGTCTAGGGTGGCGTCGTCCGTGCGTGCAGTATGTTTTTCCAGGTAGAAGGCGAGTAGATGCAGTTCGCGCAGTTCATTGCGGAAATCGTAGTGGATCTCACCCTGGAGGCCACGCGGGTGCCCGGCTGAGGAGCCGCTGGGAAATCCGTTCACGGCATAGAATTCCTTCACCGCCCCCACCGGGGTGGCATTGGTGAAATTCATCGAGCCCACCACCGCGAAGTAGAGGGCCAGGGCCCACAGGCTCCATTCCATTACTCCGCGCAACCAGGGGCGGGGCCGATAATCGCGAATGATACCGATCAACCCGTTGATCCCGTGATAGAGCGCGAGCACCACAAAGATAATGTAATATCCCTGCCACCACGCATTGTTCGCCCGCTGGGCGACCGTCAGACCGGTGCTGACGGCATCGGTGGTGAAATGCTGCATGGCGAAATGGCTGAAGGCCAAGCCGAGTAAAAGGACTGCGCTCACCCGCTGCAGGAGCCACTGGGTCGTGCCGGTGCGCGAACTGGTGTAGGGATTGGCCATGTCAGTGCCCTCCCCCGAAACCTGGTAGCGCATCTTCGACAAAGATGGGTCTGACGTTACTATGGAGAATCAGCGGCACCGCACCGACCACGAGTAGCACCACAATGACCAGGGCGAAAAGCCAGAATACCTTTTTATGCCAGTGGGTGCGCTGAACCACCAAATCGACCAACAGAATGCGGATGCCGTTGATGCCGTGGAACAGCAGTGCGCCATAGAGAAGAATTTCCCCGATCTTGAAATCGGGTTCTTGGAAACGTCGCATCAACACGTCATAACTAGATGGATCGGCCTTGCCCGCTGCCGTAATCGATTGAATATGGAAAAACAGATAGACCAGCAGAGCCAAGCCGGTAACCCGGTGCAGGACATACGCCAGGCTACCGGTGAAGTAACGGTAACTGCCGCCCAGCTGGGATGGGATCCCGTTGGAAAGCATGCTACCAGGTCCGCGATCAGATGGGTGCACGAGGGGTCTCCCAGACATACGTCTATACAGAGAACGATGTTGGATGCGTTTGGAAGGAGGCGACGGGTCAGGAGGAGGCCAGCCTCAGGCATGTGAATCCTGCATGCCATCCATGTCGTTCCCGATCAATAATTGACGGTGAGCACCAGCCGCACGCGGGCGCTCGCTGGCTTCCTGGGCATGCGGTCGCTTAACCGACGAGCGAGCAGCCGGTCGTCACCCTTCTTTTTTGGCAGGGACTGACGGGCTGATCAGCACCTTGATCTCGGCATACGACAAGCGGGTAAATTCGTCGGGACGAATAGCTTTATCGTCAACGTAAAATCCGTCGGTGCCGCACCACGGTTTGCCCATGATGATTTCATCATACGGCACCTGGTGACGTTTCAGCCAGGCGATGAGGACGGGTAGCGTGTGCACGTTGATCTTGCCCAGGTTCCCCGCATAGGTGCGCATGTTGCGCGCCGAATGAAGGACAATCTCGAAGCCTTCGTCCTGATAGCGGCGCAAGGCGCTGATCACTGCATCATTGGGCCGTGCGTTGGCATAATCGCCGGCGGAAGTGAAACAGAGGGTGTCATCAATATCCAGTACCAAACGCTTGGGATTCATACCCGCCCGGCTTACGTCGGAACGCGGGCAGGGGAAGCAAACACTTGGACGGTCAGCATGCGGCCGCCATCGATGCAGGCAGACGGAGGGAACCGCGGTTTCCGCGGCTTCAGCCCACGCCGCGGGCCTGCTGTCCCTGGGTGAGAAAGTCTGCATACGCCGCGGCAATACCCGTACTCAAACTGATCTGTGCGCGCCAGCCGAGGGCATGGATGCGTGTGCAGTCCAGTAATTTGCGCGGCGTGCCGTCCGGCTTACCCGCGTCCCAGGTGATGTCACCCTGATGGCCGACGACCGCTTGCACCGTGCGGGCCAGATCCGCAATCGTCAATTCTTCTCCCGAACCAACATTAATCAGATCGCCGGGGAATTGGCCGGGGCGTGCGTCCGCCATGATGCGCAGACAGGCGGCGGCGAGGTCATCGACATGCAGGAGTTCGCGCCGCGGGGTTCCCGATCCCCACAGCACCACCGGGGCATTGCCGGCCTGCTTGGCGGTATGGAATTTCCGGATCATCGCGGGTAGGACATGCGATCCGGTCAGATCGTAATTGTCGCCGGGTCCATACAGATTGGTTGGCATTGCCGATAGCCACGTCGTGCCGTATTGCCGATTATAGCTCTCGACCATTTTTAAGCCGGCAATCTTGGCGACCGCGTAGGGCTCATTAGTTGGTTCGAGTGGCCCGCTCAACAAGTGCTCTTCGCGCATCGGTTGCGGACATAGGCGCGGATAGATGCAACTGGAACCCAGGAAGAGGAGACGCGACACCGCGGCGCGGCGGGCCCCTTCTAGGACATTCGCGGCAATGATGAGATTATCGTAAATGAATTCCCCGCGCCGGGTGTCATTCGCATGAATGCCGCCGACCGTCGCCGCGCCCAAGTAAATCTCGTCCGGTCGCTCTGCAGCGAGGAAAGCAAAGACGGCGGCCTGATCGCGCAGCTCCAATTGGCTGCGGCTGCGTACAATCAGATCGGCATCACCGCGCGCAGTCAGGGCTCGGACCAGGGCGGCGCCAACCATGCCGCGATGACCGGCGATGAAAATACGACGGTTCATGGCTTACTCCCGAAAAGTCTTCACGGCGAAGCCGTGATCACGGGACAGGGCGTCCTGGCGGGCCAGATCCAGATCGGCCTGGACCATCTCCCGGGCCAATTCGGCCACCCCGATTTCCGGTTCCCAGCCGAGCAGCTTACGAGCTTTGCTGGGATCGCCGAGCAGGGTTTCGACCTCGGTCGGGCGGAAATAGCGCGGATCGATGCGAACCAGGGTGCGTCCGGACTTATTGTCGACCCCGCGTTCTTCGATGCCAGCGCCCTCCCAGCGCAGGGAGAAGCCCGCCTCTGTCGCGGCCAGATCGATGAATTCTCGCACGCTAATCTGCTTGCCGGTGGCGATGACGAAATCATCCGGCGCATCCTGTTGCAGCATCATCCACTGCATCCGCACGTAATCGCGGGCATGACCCCAATCGCGCTTGGCATCGATATTTCCCAGCCACAGGCATTCCTCAAGACCGACCTGAATGCGGGCTAGGCTGCGGGTGATCTTGCGGGTGACAAAGGTTTCACCGCGACGAGGCGACTCATGATTGAAAAGGATTCCATTGCAGGCGTACATGCCGTAGGCCTCGCGATAATTAACCACGATCCAATAAGCGTACATCTTGGCGACCGCGTACGGGGAGCGGGGATAGAATGGGGTCTTTTCGGTCTGCGGGATCTCCTGCACCTTGCCGTACAGTTCCGAGGTCGACGCCTGGTAGAAACGGGTCTTCTTGGTGAGGCCGAGCAGGCGGATGGCCTCCAAAAGGCGAAGCGTGCCGGTACCGTCGATATCGGCAGTATATTCGGGTGACTCAAAGGACACGGCGACGTGGCTCATCGCGCCGAGATTGTAGACCTCGTCAGGCTGCACTTCCTGCATGATCCGGACCATGTTGGTCGAATCGCTGAGGTCGCCATAATGCAGAACCAACCGCCGGCCCGCATCCTGGGGACCTTGATAGAGGTGATCGATGCGGTCGGTGTTGAAGGACGAGGCGCGGCGCTTGATGCCGTGCACCTCATAGCCCTTTTCCAGGAGCAGCTCGGTCAAGTAGGAGCCGTCTTGGCCGGTGATGCCGGTGATCAAGGCACGTTTCATGGAGGAGACCCTGGAAAAAGGATGCGTGTGGACGTGGTCAGAAAACGGATGGCCCCAGCATCAGCGCTGGCCGGCCTGGGGAGCCTGCTGGGCGCGGTGAGACACGGGCCCTTGGTGTGCGTAGATGATGACTTAGACGAGGCCATGGGCGGGCATGGTCAGCGAAGCCGCTTGAAGACAAGCCCCTTCCTGGGTTGCGTCGAGCATCATCGGCGAGAGGTAGGCAGGACACCCAGCAGCGTCCTGCGTGCTATTCGACCGATGCATAGCATTTTGCAGTATTTTCACAAGCTCTTCGCAGCGGATTTCGGAGATCGCCGGTCTGATGGCATGAAGATTTCCCAAAATCGGAGTCAACTTCGTTTCTGTCGCACTTTTTATCTCTGGACATGAAGCGATGGCAAGGTTCTATGATTTCCCATCATGTCCAACTACCCACTCCGCCCACGTATTCTTGTTACCGGTGGCGCCGGCTTTATCGGCAGCCATCTCTGTGAGCGCTTGCTGACCGCAGGGAACGACGTCCTTTGCGTCGACAATTTCTTCACCGGCAGTCGGGATAATATCGCCCATTTGCTGGGACGGCCGCATTTTGAACTGATGCGCCACGACGTCACTGAGCCGCTGCGGGTCGAAGTCGACCGCATCTTCAATCTGGCCTGCCCGGCCAGCCCGGTGCACTACCAATTCAATCCGGTGCAGACGGTCAAGACCAGCGTGCATGGGGCAATCAACATGCTGGGTCTGGCTAAGCGGACCAAGGCACGGATTCTCCAGGCCTCGACCTCCGAAGTCTACGGTGACCCCAGTGTCCATCCCCAGACGGAAGATTATTGGGGCAACGTCAACCCGATTGGTCCACGGGCCTGTTATGACGAAGGCAAACGCTGCGCCGAAACTCTGTTCTTCGATTACCACCGTCAACATGGGGTACAGATCAAGGTCATCCGCATCTTCAATACCTACGGTCCCCGCATGCATCCCAATGACGGACGGGTGGTGTCGAATTTTATCATGCAGGCGCTGCGTGGCGAGGACATCACCATCTACGGCGATGGCTCGCAAACGCGCAGCTTCTGTTACGTCGACGACCTCGTCGAAGGCATGCTGCGGATGATGGACAGCCCAGAGACCAACATCGGGCCGGTCAATCTGGGCAATGCGACGGAATTCACCATGATCCAGTTGGCTGAGCTGGTCCTTAAGCTGACCGGCAGCAAGGGGCAACTGGTGCGCCGGCCGCTGCCGCAGGACGACCCGCGTCAGCGCAAACCCGACATCTCGCGGGCTCAGGCCGAATTGGATTGGCAGCCAGCCATTGCCCTGGCCGACGGACTTGCGCGCACCATCGAGTATTTCCGCCGCTTCGTCTGATTCGACGGAACAGGAGTCCCCGGTGTTTCGGGCCGCGTAGATTCAGTTGCGCCGGCGGCTCCGCGACACCGCGGTGCACGCAGCCAGGAGCCCGAGCAAGCCGAGGCCTCCGCCAGAGCCGCATCCTCCTCCTCCTCCTCCTCCGCCGCCGCCGCCGCCGCCGCCGCTCCCATTACCGTCTCCGGGGTCGACACCAATTGTCGATACGCCAGTGGTACGTGCGGCGGCACTGGTCGCCGAAGCCGTGCCGGGGGCACCGCTGTCGGTAGCGGTGATCAGAACATCAATGAATTTTTCGAATTCATTGGTGGTCAGGGTCAGGGTCGGTGACGTTGCCCCGGCGATATTGACGAGATTAGTGCCGCCGATCGTGTCGGCCTTCCGCCACTGGTAAGAATAGTTGATGGGCCCCGGATTGGCATCTTTGGCGTCAGTCCAGGCACCGGTAGTGGCACGTAAAGTCTGGTTGAGCTCCGGGATGCCGGAGATAGAGGGAAGTGCCGTATTTGCCGGCGCATCATTGACCGGAGTAATGTCGACGGTCACCGCCCGGGTCGTGCTGGCCAGGCCATCGCTGACCTGGACGGTGAAGGAGTCAGCGCCATGGGCATTCAAATTCGGGGTGTAGGTCAAGGTTCGCGAGGTACCGGTGCCGGTACCAGTTACCGTACCTTTGCTCGGCGACGCACTGATCGTCCAAGTCAAGGTCTGTCCGGCATTGGGATCGGTGGCGGTGACGGTCAGGGTCTTGGCAACGTCCTCGGTGGTAGACAAACTAGCGGGCGCGCTGGGAGCCGTGATCGTGGGTGCACTATTGGGAGGAGTTGAGCCACCGCTTCCGGTCACCACAAAGGCACCGACGCGCGTATACGTGACCCCGCCCGAGGTGATGGTGATGTTAGCTGACCCCACGACCAGAGCGGGAGTGACGCAGGTCACCCTGGTCGCATTGACCCGGGTAACTCCTGTCGCCGAGATCCCGCCAACCGTCACCGTTGCACCGGTGTCAAATCCGGTGCCGGTCAAGGTCAGCACGGTGCCGCCACCAGACGGACCAGAAGTCGGCGATACGGCGGTGATCGACAGCGCATCGACGGGAACAATTCGAATGGCGTCTGCCGAAACGGTGATCGTGGTGGGCAGGCCATTGGTGCGGATGGTAATGGTGGCATCGCCAGAGGCGGTGAAATTAAACTGGCCCAGATCGACCCAAGTCCCGCCATTGGTCTGTTGATTTACTATGACCGTGGAGGTGCCACCGGCATGGACGATGTCCACGGGGATTGCATTGCTGCGGGTAGTGGTCGGATTCGCCGCCGGAGTGGTCCAGCGCAAATACACCCGATACGAACCGTTGGACGGAATTTCTGCCGGCAGGGTGAAGGTCGCCCCCGAGCCGCCCCCCGCCAAGCGGACATTACCCAGATAGGGTCCGTCGCTGGTTGACAAGGCCCAGGTGCCCGTGCTGCTGACGGTGGTATCATTGTTATCGACCACGATGCCTGAGCTGAACGGGCGGTTGCGGCGATCTTGCGCAAACAGCCAGGTCCATCCGGCCGTCGTATCCCTCATCGCGGGTGCCCAGTTATGATTACCGGCGCGATGCATCGTGACGCCAGGGACAAACGTCGTGGGCGCGTGGATGCCGCTTTGCCAGGTCCAGCCCGAGTTCAGGCTGTAGGTGGCGGATTGGTCGCTCCCATTCTGCGTATTCCAGCCGCCAGGAAAATTCAGGGTGGGATCGGTGGGGGTGGCCCCATTCCATGTCGACACTATGCGTAACAACCAGTCGCTGGTGAATTTTCGATTTACCACTCCATCATCCCAACTATGAAAGGCCCAGATTGGCAGGCCATTGAAGCGCTCCAAGGCGATGGTCGCACCGGAGGCCCCCGCGACGGGCATGATTCCCGCCAATTCGTGTCCGAACTGACGCGCATAGAGCCAGGTGCCGCCGCCGCCGAGGCTGAAGCCGGTCATCCAGATACGGTCGCGGTCGATGCGTCCCGCACCGAACTGAGAATCCAGATTGGTGGTTATCACCGTGCGCAACTGGTCGAGCGTGGTCGACGTCCAATTCCCGTTGGTGACCAGCTGCGGTTGCACGACGAGTGCCGGATAGGTGGTGAGCAGATCCTTGAAGGGTTGATGTCCGCCGCTGGGACGCAGCATGTTGAGCGGACCATTATTGAGCAGGGTGTTTAATTGGCTTTGGGTGATGCCATCACCGCGCTCGCCCGTACCGCCCAAATGGACGATCACCGGATACTTCGCCGAGCTGGCGCTGAAGCCGACCGGGATCCAATACGCATAGCCCATCGCGGGGGCGGGAGAGGCATTTAGTGTGCGGAACTCGATCACTCCTTCGGCACCGGTCAGCAGAGCGCCGGCGCAAAGAAATAAAGGTAGAATCCGTAAGCTAAACATACTTTGCTCCTGGAAGGGCATATTTATAACGCATTCTATCAGCCTCGGCACCAGCAACGCAAGCAAGAAATCCGTATTTGTGTCACGGTGACGGCTTCAGTTCGCAGAGGGTGGTATAGTGCGATGGATACGGTAGAGCCGCCACCATGTTGAAGTCGTTATCACTTCACGTGCATGCACGGCGAGCCATTCGTGGTAGAGCAGGTGCTTGAGCTGCACGGAATCGGCAAAGATGGGATGAAGCGGTTCCAGAACGAAGTCAGCATCCGCGAAGAGTTGATCAGCCGTCGGTGCATTGGCAGCGGTGATGTTCCGTTGGAAGTGCCAGAAAAGATGGTCGCCGCGCGCAGGCGGCAAGGCCAAAGCGTAGGGAAAAGGATTGACGAAGTCGAGACTCAGCACCCGGGACGACGGTGAAATCTCAGCTTGCAGTATGATGCAGCCATCACGCAGGTACCGCCACCAGACATCGGTCCGGTACGCGTGTGGATTACGGCTGAGATTGCTTAATAGTGCATCATCGCTGGCGGCCGGTAACCCGGCGAAAATGAACTCATGCCCGGCGTAGGGGCCATCCGGCAAGGTTGCGGTCGCGGGTTGGCCTGGCCGCAGCAACGTTGGCAGTGGCGCCAGTGAGCGGCCGGTCCAGGTCGTGATAGCCACCATCGCCAGGATGGTCACCGCCCGGCGTCGAGGGAGGTCGTCGATCAGGGCAGCGCGTGCCCAGGTGACCAATGCAATGGCCACCACGATCGGCGTCATATGTTCAATGCCATTGGTGGCGGAAAGGGCGACGCCCCCGCCAGCCAAGGCGGCCATCAGCAAAACTCCTGACGGCAAAGGCCGGCGCCAGGAAAGTTGCCAGCCAATCCATGGCTGACGACCGACCAAGATGAGGCCGCCGACGAACATGCCGACCCAGACGATATCAAGGTCATTGATGGAGCCGATAACCAAGCGCAGCAGCGAGACACTGGTCGCGGACCGTCCCAGATCGGCCAGGTAGGCAGGGACGGTGGTGCCCGCCGCCAGAAACAAAAGCGCGCCACTGGTCAGAGCCACCAACAGCAGGGTCAGCCATGCACCGAGGGAGCGGCGCTGGTCGCTCACGACCTGGGCGAGTAGCAGCAAGGCCAACCCAGCGGCTGCAAAGGTCACTTTGCAGCCGGCCATCAGGGTGAGGCACAAACCCAGCATGGCAGCTTCCCCATATCGCACTGCTGCACTCTGACCGGAGCGCGGCGGCGCAAGTGCCGCCAGGGCGACCACGGTAAACAGCGCCCAGGCGACCCGGGTGTAATGACCGCCGAAGCTCAGTCCCTCCATGCCCGAGGAGCCGAATAATGCTGGGGTCAACGCCAGGATTCCGCAGGCCAGGGCCGCAACGACCGCAGGCCAGGCGGCCATCCGACGATGGGCAACGAACCAGCCGCAGAACGTGGCGACTAGAAAGAAGGCACTGGCGACCCAGCCGAGAACATCCGGACCGGTGCCGAATAGGCGCATCGCCGTGGCGACGGTCAGTAGATATATCGGACCAATCGGCGTGTGGAAATCCTGATGGGGAACCTGGCCATGGATCATGCGCCAGCCGCCATCCAGCAAGACCGAGGCGCTCCACGGATAATCAGTCTGGGTCGGCATACCGATGGCGACGGCAGCGACCACCAACAGAACACTGCTCAGAACCAATGCTATAGGTGGGGCCCAACGTGCCCGGATGAGCCCGGAGAATGTTGCGCCATTCATGCCGGCGCCCCACTGGCAGCCGGACGATGCTCATAGACGGTAGTGGCAACGTATGCCTCTGGACCATGCCGACCCCGATAGCGCGCGAGATACCCACCCCGGCGCAGAGCGTAGCCCGTGGCGATGCTCAGCGTTTTCCAGGCTTGCCGGAATAGTCTGACATTGGAAACCTGATCCTCTTCCCGCCAGGAGATGGGGAAGAAGGCGTAGTTCACCCGACGATGGACCAGGCTGAGCAAGAGCTGGTTATTGAAGGTCAAATCATCGTTGAGCGCGCGGTAGAAGCGGTCGGTGAGCATCCCGGTCGCAAAGATATTGAGCCCGGAACCGAGATCAGTCAGCCATCGTCCGGTGGCCACCGAGAAGACCAGATTGAAAACATGATTGCCGAAGATGCGGAACCGTGAGTACCCGACCAAGCGGGAGCCACGACCGAAGCGCGAGCCCAGCAGACAGTCGTGACTGCGATGCAGCCCGGCATCAAGCACCGGCATCAGATCGGCAATATCCGCCTGGTCATCACCATGCAGGACCACGACATGGGTGAATCCCCCGGCCAGCGCCCAGTCGAAGGCGACCTTGTGGCTGCCCCCCAGATTGAAATTCTCGACATTGACCAGTATCCGGGCGGCGATGCCGAGCTGGCCCAGCGCTGCCTGGGCAGCGGCCACAGAGCCGTCCGGGCTGCCGTTGTCCACCACGACCACTTCGGTGAAACGGGTGGCAATGGCCGGAGTGATGCGACCAATGACCCGGGCGATCTGGCGCTCGCAACGGTACATCGGGATGAACAAAAGAATGCGATCTGTCATGGGAGCGGCCGCCGTTGCCGGGTGATGCCCTGCATGGCGGTGAAATTGCACAGAAAAGTTACGGGCAGTACCAGCAGTTTGGCGGCGATCGGCCAGAGGCCCAGCCGGGCTAAGGCGCCGACGCCCCAGGATGCCGCGCTGATAGCAGCCACCTGATAGAGCGCGTAGACAAGAAAGCGAAAAAGAAGAAACCGACCCTGATAGGCGAAGACACGGCGCACGGAAAGGAAATAAACCAGGGTGACCGCCGCACTGGCGCTGATCAGATTGGCCCATTCCGGGGCCAGGAATGAGCGCCAAGTCAGGACGAGGAATAATCCACAATCCAGGGTCAGGCCGGCCGCCGAACAGAAACCAAAGCCGGTCATCCGGCGCGGGAGCGAAGCGGGACCCGCGGGGCGATCAACTGCATTTTCAGGCATGACCGTCGACTGCGGGGGGGGGATTGACTGGGGTTGTATTGGCAGGCGTAGGGACAGGAGTAGGGACAGGAGTAGGTCCAGGCACTGGTGCCGATGCCGGCGGCACCGGTGCGGCAGCCTCTGCGGATAGGCCGAGATAGCTGACCATTTGTTCGAGATCGATATCAGGGTCGGCAGAGACCACGAACCCCAACAGTTTTTTGCGCAAGGGTTCCAACGCGATCAACGTCTCGGCCAGGCGACGTCGATTGGTGACGCGGGCACGTGCCACTAACAGGATGCCATCGGCGATCTCGGCGACCGCGACGGCATCGGCGACCGCCGAAACGGGTGGCGTGTCGATCAGAATCAGATCGTAGGCATCTTGCAGCCGTGCCAGGACAGCGCTGATCGTGGCTCGGGTGAGCAGATCCCCCGGATTTGCCCGGGCAATCCCAGCCGGCAGGACGTCCAAGCACTTGGCCAGGGTATGCGGCGCGATGGTCTCACCATTGAGCGCTTCCGCAAATCCCGGCACCTGGCTCAGTGAGGCGCCAACACTTAAGGTGGGGTGGCGCAGATCACCATCGATGAGCAGGGTGCGGATTCCCGAACGGGCAAAACTGTGGCCCAGACGCGAGGTCACCGTGCTCTTGCCATCCCCCGATTGGGCCGAGGTGACGATCACGATACGCCGCGTGCCTTTATGGGGGAGGGCCGAGCGCAGGCGTCGGAATGATTCGGCGACCACGGGTGGTCGATCCACTTCCTGCGGAATCAAGGCCCCTTTGCGCACGCGCGGAATGCGCCCAAGGATGGGCAGGTCCGGAGCAAAACGGGTCAGGTCTTCGGCGCGGATAATACGGCGATCCGCACATGCGGCAATCGTGGCGATGGCCAGACCGCTGATCAGCCCACTCATCACGGAAGCGACGATGAACAGCAGGCGCGGTTTGTTTGCGGGACGCAGACCAGCCGCTGCCGGTTCAATGATGTAGGTATAATCCTTTTCCATGCTGCTGGCGAATTCTACCCGTGCCTGCTCATCACGCCGTTTGCTGAGGATCGCCCGCTGGGCAGCAACCTGTTCGCTAAGGGCCTGGAGGCGGATCAAGGCTTGACGCAGATCGATCAATTCCTGTTTGGTGCCAGCTTGAATCTGGGTATTTTCGCGCAATTGCACCAGACTGAGTTGCCGCTCTTCGGTCATGGTGGCTTTGGCCAGGAGCAAGGTTTCGTCGAGTCGCTGCCGTTTCTCGGCCAGGGTTGCCTCGGCTTCGACACGACGGGGATGCTTGGGACCATATTTCAGACTCAGCGTATTGAGCAGGGATTCTGCGGCGCGTAATTCCAACACGGCAGCGGAAACTCGCCCATCGGCGACAATGCGGTCAATCGCGAGAAGTTGTTGCCGTCGGGCGTCGGGATCCGCGGTCGCCTCGGCGGCTTTCAGCCGCTCCTGGACCGCGTTGTGCATGGCGCACACCTTTTCGATTTCGATTGCTTGCTGCGCCTGCTCCTGGAGCCGCCTGGTGATGGGGTTGGCATCGGGGTCACTGGACACGATGCCATGATCAAGGCGGAAGGCCTGTTCCGCTTCCACCGCTTCAGTGAGTTTCTGTTGACCCATTTCAACTTGGCGGATCAGAAAAGTATGCGCTTCCTGGGCCAAGGTAATGCGTCGATCCGCGGCGGCCACGCGATAGGAATCGACCAGACCCTGGCAGAGTGCGGTCGCCCGCTCCGGATGCTCGGCCAAGACGACGATGGTTAGCGCCCACGAGTCGCGCGAGGTGACAATGCGGACCCGCGATTCGAGCAATGCGCCCGGATTATGTTTGTTGAGATAGGGCTCACGCCAGATCTCACCAGAGGCCTGCAAGGCAGCCACCAGGACCGGCCGGGCCAGGATCTCGTCCTTGACGGCGTTGAGCTGGCCGAATTCAACCCGCACCCCAGATTCTTGCTCGAAGGCATTTTCGGTGGTGAATTGTTTGATCCGTTGAATGCCAAGTTTGGCTTCGGCCTGATACAGCGGGGTGATCCGCTCGAGACGCCACCAGACCACGGTTGCCACGATCACGGCGGTGATCAATAACCACCATTTCCGCTGCCACAGCATCATGATGATCTGCTGGGTCGAGAAGGGAGATGCCGTCGATACGGAGCGGGAGACAGTCATGGGTTGCCGCGGGATCTTGGATTGGCGAGGGAGGACGCAACCAACATCCCACGTATTCCCTCGGTCCTTACCGGGATCCTTGGGTGTATCGTCCCAGCCTGACGTGACGTGGGACCGATCTGCGCTGGAATGGGGAAATGTCGCAGAATTTTCTGCGACACGGCTAAGCACTGGTGCGCTACTTGACTGAGAGAGGCAGGTGGTTCCAGTGCGTAGCCCTTCCGGCTCCCTTTCCGCGCTTCATTTCACTCGGCTGCATTCCTCGTTCCATTTCCTATTCTCCGCTGCGATGACTGTGCCTCCTGTTTCGATGCTACGGCGGTTGCTCCACGGTTTCGCGTGGACGATGGTGGGCAGCGTGGTGGCGCGCAGCGGTGCCTTTGTCGGGATGTTTTTGGCCGCGCGAGCGCTGGGGAAGAGCGACTTCGGCCGCCTGGGCGCGATCCTCAATACCGTTGGTCTGCTGGGCGTGATCGCTGGATTTGGCCTTGGTTTGACCGCGACCACCTGGGTGTCCCGGCTCCGGCAGGTGGATCCGGCGCGGGCGGGACGTCTGACTGGAGCCTTGCTGTGGGCCGGAGGTAGTGCGGGGATCGTTCTGGCAATCGTCTTGGCCGGGACGGCGTGGTGGTTTGCGGGGACCGTCTTCGAAGACCCGACCTTGACCCTACCCTTGGCTCTGGGCTCTGCCCTGGTCCCGCTGAATGTGCTCTTTGGAATTCAATCAGGCGTGATTACCGGCTGTGGGAATTTTTCTCGGCTCGCCAAGGTGAATATTGTCGCAGGTATTGCCGCCTTGCCAGCGGTGTGGCTGGGTGCGATCTGGTATGGCCTGGTCGGTGCAGTGGTGGGCTTGGTCCTGGCCCAGGCGATCGTCCTCGCGTGGTCATCCCGGGTGGTGGGACTGACTATGGCGCAGGCCGGTTTGCGTATCGACGGTCGCCAGTGGTGGCGGGAATGGCACCTGATTGTCGGTTTCAGCATGCCTACTGCGTTGGCCTCGGTAATGGTCATTCCGGTGAATTGGCTGTCGTCGGCATGGTTGGTCCGCACGGCCGATTTCGCTGAACTCGGCATGTTCAACGCCGGCAATACCTGGCGCATGTTGATCATTTTTATTCCCATGCAGTTCGTGACCGCAAGCCTGCCGACCCTGGCTGATGCCCGTGGACGCGGCGACCGGCGGACTTTCAACCGTACCTGCGCGATCGCCTTGGCCGTCTCAGGCGGGGTGGCGGTGGCCATTGCTGGGGTGGTGGCCATCGGCGCAGATACGATGCTGGCGCTATTCGGCGATGAATTCGCCGGCGGCGCGGCAGTTTTGATCGTCCTGGCTTGGTCGGCGCTGCCGATGGCGCTCAATAATGTCATGGGGGCCGCCATAACGGGGGCGGGACTGCCTTGGCGCAATGCGGCTGCGACGGGGGTGTACGCCCTGGCAGCCCTCGGCGCTTTGATTTTTATTCCTGCCTCCGCATTGGGCTTGGCCTGGGCCCAATTGGTTGCCTGCCTGCTTGCGACCTGCGTGTATGCCGTGCTGCTCCTGGGCTTGCGCTTCCCTACGGAGGACAGTAGTAGTGTCAACACTGCGTAATCCCGCCGTTCTTCCCTGTTCGCAGCTTTGCCTGCTTGAGAAGCTGGAATCACCGCGAAAGCCGTGCTTTCGCGGTGATTTGAACGCCAACTCCCCGGCATCTGGAGATAGTATGGAGACATCCGGGCATGGTTGGAGCACAGCGCCTACGAGAGGGGTCTGGGGGTGATCAATCCGCGTCTCATCCATCGCCTCGCCCACGCCCTGTTGCGGGCACGGATCCCGCTGGTGCCAGGCCTGCTGCATCGGCTCAATTATCTGATCACCGGATGCGATCTGCCGCCAGCGGTGCGCATCGGACGTGGAGTGGTCTTCAAGCATTGGGGCAGCGGCGTGGTGGTGCACCATCGGACAGTAATTGGTGATGGGGTCGAGATTCATCCGCAGGTAATCATCGGGCAACGGACCGGCCCCCGCGGTGACGTGCCGTTGTCTTCTTTGGTCATCGGCGATCACGCAGTATTGGGAGCGGGCTGCAAAATCATTGCGGCCGGCGATTTCCACATCGGCGTACGCGCGGCGATCGGAGCAGGTGCGGTGGTGCTGGCCAGTGTCCCCGATGGGGCGACCGCAGTGGGCGTGCCGGCGCGGATAATACCGACGAGGGATGCATGTTGATCCATCTCGTCGAACCGTTGGCCAGTGGCCATCGCCTGGTGTTCGTGCGCCGTATTGCCACCGCGGCCCGCTCTGCGGGTCATCAGGTGCTGCTCAGTACGAGTGCCGCCAGTCGCGCGCATCCTGCCTTTGCTGAGGTTGATTCGCTGGTTGAAACTTTGGTCATGCCGGACAGTGATAGCCACGTTGCGCGCTTGGCGACCGCGCGTGGATTTCGCGCCCGCATCGCCTGGCATCGTTGGTTTGCCGCATACTGGCGCACCCTGTCCCGCGCCCAGCGCGGTGACGTGGTGGTGCTGCCCTACAGCGATTATTGCCTGTTGGCGTGCGGTCTGCTTGGTTCTCCATTTGCCGACCAGCCGTGGGTCGGCATCACCATGCAGCCGAATTTCCATCATCCTGATGTCGGCATTGATGCTCCCGCCGCGCGTGGTGCCGGGGTGTCGAAATGGCTGTTCGGTCGCGCCTTGCGCGGGAGAACCCTCCGGCGGCTGTTCGCTCTTGATGAAACCCTGCCGACCTGGGCTGATGCCCGTTGGCCCGGGCTAGCAGGCCGTTGTGTCCATCTGGGCGATCCGGCAGAGCCGCTGCGCGCTTGTGGGCGCGAAGATGCTCGGCGGCATTTTTCGCTGCCGTCGTCCGGCCGGGTTTTGTTGGTCTTCGGCGCCATCAACCCGCGCAAAGGACTGGGTGAATTGGCGGCAGCCATTGCCCAACCCGCTTGGCCAGCAGATGTCGTGGCTTTGGTGCTTGGATCCTGGGATGCCGCGATCCAGGCCCAGGCCGATGATCCGGCGCTAGTCGCTGCGCGGGCATCTGGACGCATGGTCGTGCACTCGCGCTGGGCGAATGACGTCGACGAGGCGGCTGCCTTTGCGGCGGCAGACGTAGTATGGCTCGGCTATCGCGATTTCTTCCAATCCAGCGGGGTGCTGATGCAAGCGGCTCAGGCTGGACTGCCGGTCGTTGCCTGCCGGGCGGGATTGATTGGCTGGCTGACGGCACGGCACGAACTGGGGGCGGTGGTCGACCCCCGCGATCCCGTTGCCGTTGCCACCGCCGTGCGCGATGCGCAGCGTGGGCCTGCCGCTGCGCATTATCGGCCGGTGACTGGTGAGCAGATGGGCCAATGGGTTGTTTCCGCGTGCGCTGGAAAACTTCCATGAACCGTCGGGCTCTGGTGAAGGCCCTGCTGATGATCTGGCGTCGGCGCCGTCACGGCCTGCGCGCCGTTCACCGTACTTTTTATCTCTGTCCTGGCTGTTCATTATCGTCAGATCTGGTTGCCGGGCCGTACAGCTTCGTCAATGGCGGCTGTCTGCTGGGCCCGAAAGTTGTCCTTGGCGCGTATGCGATGCTGGGTCCGCGGGTGGTGATCGCGGGCGATGACCATGTGTTCGACCAACCTGAGACGCCGATCATCTTCTCCGGCCGACCGGCCACGATCCGCCAGACCACGATCGGCGACGATGCCTGGGTCGGGGCCCATGCAATCATTCTTGCCGGCGTGACCATAGGCGCGGGCGCGATCGTCGGTTCCGGCGCGGTGGTGACCAAAGACGTCGAGCCGTGCACCATCGTGGGCGGGGTACCCGCAAAATTCATCCGCCGCCGCTTTGTCGATCCGCTCGATGAGCAGCGGCACCTTGCAGCCATTGCCCGCCGTTCCATCACGGCTGGCGGACACTATATCCCACCCGCATGAACGACCCCTCTATCCACGTCGGCGTCGATCCGGCTCGGGAGCCGTCATTTTCCCTGAAAAACCGCCTGGCCCGAGCCTTGTGGGGGGTAGTCTGGATGCTGTTGGTGCGGCCGTCTCCGCGACCTTTGCACCGCTGGCGGGCGATGATCCTGCGCCTGTTTGGCGCCCGGCTGGGGCGCAACGTGCATGTCTATCCCGCGGTGCGCATCTGGGCGCCGTGGAACCTTTGCATTGGTGATGATGTGGGTATTGGCAACGCGGCGACGCTGTATTCGATGGCTGCAATCACTATCGGCACCCGGGCGGTCATTTCGCAGGGAGCACACCTGTGCACGGGAACGCACGATTTTGAAGACCCGCATTTTCAACTCCGCGCTCGTCCCATAACGATTGGCGCACATGCGTGGGTTTGCGCCGAGGCCTTTATTGGTCCAGGCGTCCAGGTTGGCGATGGGGCCGTGGTCGGGGCGCGCGCCGTGGCCACCCGCAATGTCCCCGCGTGGACCGTGGTCGCCGGTAATCCGGCGACCTTTATCAAAGAACGCCGTTTCCGGCCGCTAGAGACTCCGCCATGACGAATGCTACCGCTCCTACTCCCGCACCTGCTTCCGCTGCTGTCTCCGCTGCTGTCTCCGCAGGGGGTGTCAGCGTCTTGATCATCACCAAAAACGAAGAGGGCAACCTCCCCGGCTGTCTCGCCTCGGTCGCGTGGAGCGACGATATCCATGTTCTGGATTCGGGTTCCACCGATCGGACCCGTGAGATCGCCGAGGCCGCGGGTGCCCATGTCGCGATCCGGCCCTTCGATGACTATTCGACGCAACAGAACTTTGCTTTGCAGAATCTGCCTTTTCGTCACCAATGGGTTTTTAGTATCGACGCCGATGAGCGGGCCACGCCAGAATTGGCCGCCGCGATCCAAAAGGTTCCAGCGACCGCCGGGGCGGTGGTGTGCTTCCGGGTGACCCGCCGCGATTTCTTTCAGGGCACCTGGCTCAAGCACGTGCAAGCGACCAGTTCGTATCAACGGGTCTTCATCAAGAATAAGATGCGCTATGAGCGTCTGGTGCACTCGATCCAGATTGCGGACGGCCCCGTTGCCGACCTGGAAGGATACCTAGATCACGAGCCCTTTTCCAAAGGGATCTCGCAGTGGGTGGAGCGGCATAATCAGTACAGCACGTTTGAAGCTCGGATGCGGCACGACGATCAGGGCAAGCCCAAGCATGCCAGCCTGCGCACCGCCTTGTTCGCCCGCGATCTTGGCGTCCGCCGTACCCATCAGAAAGAGATCTACTACCGCATGCCGTTGCGCCCGGCGGTGAAATTTTTGTGGATGTATGTGTGGAAATGGGGTTTTCTCGATGGTCGCGCCGGCATGGCCTATTCGCTGTTGATCGCCTTTTATGAATATCTGATTATTTTGAAGGAGCGTGAACTCGCGCGCGGGGGGCGCTCGTGACCAGCCGGCAAGAGGTGGGCAGCGCAGACCCGCATGGGTCGAAAAGAAAAGCGACTTCGCCGCTACGCATCGCCGTCATCAGCCTGTATTACGCGCCCGAGCAGACCGGCGTGTCGTACTACAATCCCGGCATGTGCGGCTGGCTCGCCGCCCGCGGTTGGCAGGTCCAGATGCACACAGGGACTCCGCATTATCCGTGGTGGCGGGTTCCAGAGCCGTACTCGCAGGATGCGTGGTGGCGCGGAGGCGGCGTAGAACAGATGGATGGGGTCGTGGTTAACCGGGTCCGCCACGCCGTGCCCGCCCCGCCGCTGAGCGGACTCAAACGCATGAAACTCGATTTTGCCTATCTGTGGGGCACCATGCTGGCCCTCTTTGCGGTCCGCCGCCGACCCCACGTCGTGGTAGCGGTGGCACCGCCATTTCTGACCGGTCTGGTCGCTGGTTTTCATGCCTGGCGCTGGCGGGTGCCGGTGAATTATCACATTCAGGATCTGCAGGTCGATGCGGCCCGCGAACTGAAGATGCTGCCGAATATCCTGTGCTCCGTGCTGGAATTTCTGGAACGGATCATTTTGCGCCGGATGCGCCTGGTATCGACGATCAGCACCGGCATGCGTCGCCGCATCCAGCAGAAATCAGTGGTGCGCAATGATATTGCTATTTTTCCGAATTGGGCGGCAACCGGCACCATGCGGCCCCACAAGGGGGTGAATGCTTATCGTCGCGAATGGGGGCTCGATGAGCGCCAAGTCGTGATCGCCTACAGCGGCAATCTTGGCAAGAAGCAAGGTTTGGATCTCCTTCTAGCAGCTTTTGCGCGATTGAACGCAGAGAGTCATCTGCATTTTGTCATCGCCGGCGAAGGGGCGGATCGGGGTGAATTGGAAGCAGAAGTGCAACGCCTGGGGGTGCAGCGGCTGCGGCTTTTGCCATTGGCCCCTGCCGCGCGCCTGGCTGAATTCCTCTCGGCGGCGGATCTGCATTGTGTGCCGCAGCGTCGAGACGCTGCCGACACGGTCATGCCCTCGAAGTTATTGAACCTCATGGCGACGGCCCGTCCGGTGATCACCACCGCGGACGCGGGAACCTCTCTGCATGAGGCGGTGACCCGCTCGGGCTGTGGCTTGGTGGTCGAGCCTGATAATGTCGCTGCGCTGGCGGACGGCATCCTCCGGCTCGCAAGCGACGCCGCCCTGCGTGAACGTTGCGGCACTTCAGGCCGTGCCTACGTCACCCATCATCTGGATATCGATCGTTTGATGGGCAGGCATGCTGCCCATTTGCAGATTCTGGCAAGATGCCATCAACGCCTTTTAAGGAGACATGGGCATGACCATCCGTGAGGTAAAACCAGTCGATGTCGATTCGGATTCGGATTCTTATGAACCGATCCATTTGCCGGGCATTCCGGACCAGAGCGCGCGCGTGCGCCACGTGCCGACCGGCCCGTTCAGTCGGCGTGCCTACCTCACCCGATCCAATTTGAACCCGCGCAATTTCTATCGCCCCATCGGGTCTGGGGCGATGCTGCTCGCTGCCGAGATGCTCACTATGGGTCTGGCTTTTTTCCTGGTACAATTGCTGACGGAATGGGTTGTCTCACCCGAGGATATGGTGGGCAGAAACCGCCAGATGTTGATCGGTTTGGCATTCGCCCTCGGTTTGCCGCTCGCTAACCTGCTGGTCGGCCTGATACCCGGCTACGGTCTGGGGGCGGTGAAGCGACTGCGCATGCGCGCGTTGACGGCAACGGTGTATCTCTGCTTCCTGGGGACTTTGGCAATCGTCACCGAACAATCCGTGGTTATCGCGGCGATTGTGATCGTTGCCACGATCACGGGGGTATTGGTCATGCCATTTACCGAGAGCATTGCCCGGCGCATGCTGATCCGACTGAATTGGTGGGGCGCGCCGGTGCTGGTGATGGGCCACGGTGAAGCCGTGCCGCGCATCGTGCAGACCTTAAAAGACACTCCGATTTTGGGCTGGCGTCCGGTCGCTATCCTGGACGACATGCGGTCGGGGACCGGGACGGTGGCGATCAGTAATGTGCCGGTGGTTGGCGGGATCGAAAAAGCGATGGACTTTACCTATATCGTCGATACCGTGCTGGTAGTATTTCCAGCCGATCAGACCGCCCATCTGGTGGAAATGTCCGAGCGTCTGCCGTTCCCACGCGTTATTTTGGTGCCCGAATTGGCGGGCATGCAGACGTTATGGGTGTCTGGGGTCGATTTGGGAGGCACGCTTGGCCTGCAAGTCCGCAAAGAGTTGCTCCTGCGCAGCAATCGGGCCCTCAAACTCATGCTCGACTATGCGATCGCGGTGCCGGCGGCCCTCGCCGCTTGCCTCATCGTTGGATTGAGTGCGATCTGGATCAAGCTGGTGGACCGTGGTCCAGCATTCTACGCTCAGGAGCGGGAGGGTTATCACGGGAAGAAGATTAAGATCTGGAAATTACGCACGATGTATGTCAATAACCAAGTGATTCTGGAAAAACATCTGGCCGAGAATCCGGAAGCGAAGGTGGAATGGGAACGGTTCTTCAAGCTCCGCAACGATCCGCGGGTGCTGCCAGGCGTCGGGCGCTTTCTGCGTCGCACCAGCATGGACGAATTGCCGCAGCTGTGGAATGTCCTGGTTGGCGACATCAGTCTGGTCGGGCCCCGCCCTTTCCCCTATTATCATCTCGATAAATTCAATAAGGGCTTCCGCTCTTTGCGTCGCAGTGTCCGACCGGGACTGACCGGGCTGTGGCAGGTATCAAGCCGCAGTGAAGGAGACCTGCGCGTGCAAGAACTGCAAGACACCTATTATATTCGCAACTGGTCGCTCTGGCTCGATCTTCACATCCTTATCCGCACTATCGGCGTCGTCCTACGCAGTAGTGGCGCCTACTGAAACCACGTGGAATCCACCATGCCCGCCGGTGATGTCCGAAGCCACCTACCCTGCACGCGCGCGGCGGACCAGGGCGGTGTCGGGCAATTTTTCTGCCGGCACGAGCATATCTGCTGCGTGCCCGAGTGGAACGTATGAGCGGTCCGCGCTTAGACCTCGTCCTGTGCATGGCGGGAATCTATCGGCGCTTCCGCGAGGCGGGATATCAGCAGCCGAAATTTCTCCTGCCTTGGGGTGGGCGAACCATTCTTGATCATGTCATGGACGGATTGTTGGCTGGGGGCGCGTTTGCCCAAGTGGTGTTGGTCGCCAATGAACGGGATGCCGCCTACCACCAGGATCTCCTGCAAGCGTTGGCACGGATCGGCCGTGATCCGCGCGGGCTGATGTTCGTTGGCGATACTCGGGGACAGGCGGAAACGGCAATGATCGGCCTTGCGCATCGCGAGCGCACTTTTGGCAGCGTGGGTCCGGTGGCCTTCCACAATATCGATACCGTGCTGACCGGGCGTGATTGGAATGCCGTGGCGGAGCAGATGGTCGATCTGGATGGTTGGATCGATATATTCACGGCGGACAGTCCGGCCTATAGTTATGTCGCCCTCAATGAGCAGGGTCTGGTGGCGGATATTGTCGAAAAGCGGGTGATTTCCGGGCATGCGACCAGTGGATTTTATGCTTTTTCGTCGGCTTCGTGCTACCGCGAAGCTGCGACCCTGGCGGCGACCTCGTTGGGGGAATTCTACATCAGTGATGTGTACCGCGCTCTGCTGCGCAGCGGCGGGCGGATCGGCGCCGGCGGCGCGGAAAAGACCAGTGACACCTGTATTCTCGGTACGCCGGCAGAATATGAGGCGGCGTGCCAGGAAAATCACCCATGAGCGGTCTGGAGATCAGCGTCTCTGGAGCCTCGCCTATGGCACGAACGCAGCGGCGTCTGCGCGTTGGCTGGTTATTCATGGGCGTGCTCACCCTGCTCGGGACTGGGCTCGCAATGGGGTATCTTGTTTGGCGGTTGTCTGATGCCCGGCCGCTGGTTGTGGGCGTGGTGGTCGGCGCAGGGCTGGCCTACCTCGGAGCGCATGTGCTGCGCGCGATCCGGCTCTTCCTACTGCTCAATGACGGTCAATTACGCCTTGGTCGCGTTGCGGTGGCGCATCTCCATGCCGCCGGAGTCAGCAGTCTGATTCCGTTCAAGCTCGGAGAGCTGTACCGCATCGCCATTATCGGCAGTGCCTGCGGTGATCCCCTGCGGGCAGTGGTCGCGGTGTGGATTGAACGGGTCTATGATATCGCCGCGGTCATCCTCCTCTTTTCGGTGATCTCATTCGCGACCGGGGCGATCCTGCCCGGCCTGGGGTTATTTCTTGCCCTCGCCGCCGCGTTTTTGCTGCTCTCTTTCCTGATTTTTCTGGTGCTGCCAGAAAACCTCGGCTTGCTCAAGCGCTACTTGGTGCTCCGGCATAATAAGCCCTGGGTGGTCAGGGTGCTGGCAATGATCGACTGCGGACATCGCCTCTTGCGCACGGCCTCTGCGGTGTGGCATCATCGTATTGCGACGATCATTTGGTTGGGCATGGCGATCTGGATCTTGGATATGACCGCCATTTTGATCGTGGTGGGGGGACTTGATGCTGCCGCCATCGGGTTGCAGCTGCATGGCGCCGTCGTCACCCCTGCCATCTGGACTGTCCCGGAGGATGCCGCCACACCGCTGCGTCTGGCAACGGTCGACCTGTTGGTGATCCTCGCCTGCCTCAACGCCCCGGCCTTGCTCCTCACCTTTTGGCGGCGTTTCCGCCAGTCCGCACGAGCCTCATGAAAACCATCGCATTCTACGACGACCGTCTGCGCCCAGACGAAGATACGCGCTCTTTCCTGGGCGTCGATCGGTTCAGCGCCATCCGCTTCCGTAAACGGACCCTCCTTGAACATGCGCGTGAGCTGTTGGCAGCGGCAGGGGTCGACGGATTTGTGGTCGTTTCCGATGCCGATGATGCCGCCACGGCCATCCGCGATCTCCTGGGCGAAGGAGGCCTGCCCGTGCGGGTGGTGATTATGCCGTCAGCGATTGTCTTCGCGGACGACGCGGCAGCGCGCACGGTGGTGGCAAAGATGGCCTTTGTCGACGAACCCTTTCAAGTGAGGCCGCCGCGGTTGGACGGACCGACTCTGCAATTCCTGGATGCGCCGCAGGCGCGTTTGGCATTGCTGCATCCGGTCTGGCTGCGCAGCGATCATGCTCCGCTGGCAGGCTTGCATACGTTGCCGGATCAGGTGGGGCTGATCGATCTCACCGACCGGGATCGGCTGATCGATCTGCTCAACGGCACTTTTGACGCCCGCCATTTCAATCAGATCCGCCAGGATGGTTTGCTGGTAACCAAGCGTTCGGTAGACGTGGCGAAGATGCGGCGCGAGCACAGTTTTCATCAGCACCTGTCCGCAGTTGCGGGTCCGTTGCGGATGTATTTCCTGGAATCGCTGGCCTTTCGCACCGGACCCGGTTGGGCCGAGTATGACACCGAACGGATCGGGGCTCCTGACGCGGCGATTCAGTGGATTCATGGCTCGCTGGACGGCCCGCGATTTTCGCGCTTTCTGGCCAAGCTGGGTGAATTTTTCCGGCGTCGGCCGATTCGTCCGTCTGCCGGGGGGTGGACCGGCGCCGAAGCGCTATACCTGGGCAAAGTCGCTGATCGTCAGCAGCAGTTGCGCAGCCTGCCCAGTTGGACGGCCATTGAATCGATCCTGGCACGTGCCTTGCCAGCAGGGGGTCTCTCTGCTTTGACCGCCCGTTTTGAACGGCAGTGGCGTCGGCTGTCCGCCCGCCAAGGGGAGTGCCGCGAAGCGGTGACCCATGGTGATCTCTGCCTCTCGAATATCTTGTACTGTCGTCAGAGCCGGTTGATGAAATTCATCGACCCGCGCGGGGCGGAGCAGGATCAAGATATTTGGATGGAGCGTCACTACGACCTCGCCAAACTGTCCCATTCGATTCTGGGTGGGTATGATTTCATCAATCATGATCTCTGTGATCTGGAATTGAGTAGTGATCTGGCGATCCGTCTGGTCGTGCATGCTCATGCCTATCCTGCGGAGCAGGCGGAGTTTCGCGCCTTGCTGGAGAGTACCGGTCATGACCAGCGTTTCGTGCGCGCCTGTGAGGCCAGCCTTTTCTTGAGTATGCTGCCGCTCCATGCTGATGTACCGAAGAAGGTGGTGGCATTCGTTCTGGTCGCCGAGGCCATTGTGACAGAACTTGAAGATTCGTGACCGCGCCCAGCCCTGTCATTTCCAAGATCCCCCGGATTGCGGCGCTCGATGTGGCCCGCGGTGTAGCGATAATCGGAGCATTGTTGATTCATGTGCTCATCGCCTGTGATGTATGGGCGTGGGTACCGCAGAATGCACTTAAGGCGGTGGCGAATACAGTCTTCCGGAGTTTTACGCCTACCTTTTTCATCCTTTTTGGAGTGATGCTGGAGATGGTTTATGTGCAACGATTGGAGGGGGCCCGCAAAAATCCGGGAAATCTCCCCGCTGGGCCGTTGTTGGGAGCAGGAGTTCCTGCGCACGACGACATGGCCAAACGGCTGGTATCACGAGCAGGGTTGTGTTGGCTTGGCTTTACCGCTGGGGCGGCGGCGGCAGCATGCGCAGGAAATATATCCCTGACCCGGTTTTTCAACGCCGCCGTGCTCCTCGGAGATGCACCGTGGTCGTCGGTTTTACGTTTCTACGTGCTGGCGTTGATAATTGCGATTCCCATGGTGCATGCCCGTTGTCGCATCGGTTGGTTATTCCCTTGGCTTCTCATCACCGGCATTTGGGTGATCGATCCGCTCTTAACTCGTGTCCATTGGCCGTGGTCTGGTGAGGGACAGGTGCTGCGCTTTTTTTGGGGCAGCCTGACCGGTTATCCACCAGTGTGGATTGGTGGCTCGGTATGGCATAACCTGACTCTGGTTGCCCTCGGCATGGGACTGGGTTTTCATCTGCGTCGCCGTGCGCAACGCGGCTTGAGTCCATTTCCCTGGAGCTGTGCGGCTGTGGTTGCGGGGCTGTGTCTGGCCGTTCTTGCGCTCAGCGTATTCCAACTTGGCTGGCGTGAGCTGCTCATCGGCTACGCCGGTGACAGCATGGCCCTGCGGGCCAGACACCATCCGGCGTATTTTGCCGGGGGAGCACTTTCCGCGCTGGCCGTGATCGCCGGCATCTTCTGCGTGGTTCGCGGGGACGGCGGCCTTTTGGCAGTAGTTGGTCGCAGGTCCTTGCTCGCTTTTTCTCTGGGCGGGGTCCTGGTCAATCTGGTTCCACGGCAGTATGCATTCGGTTGGGCCGCTGGGCTGGCCATGGTGGTGGCGCAATTGGCAGCGACCCTGCTGTTGGTGGGCTTGTGCGAAATCCATGCCCAGCGGCGGAAAAAAACATGATCACTGCCGCCCCCAGTCGGGTTATGGCATGCCTGGTTGCTCTGCTCGCCGGCTGCCCCGTCTTAGTAAACATCGTCGCCACGTACATCAGTGATGGCGAATCATTTATGATCACCACCGCAAGTTCAATTCTGGTGGTGCTCGGGATGATTTCCGTCGTCGTGATGCGCGGGGTTACCCTTCGTCTCGACAGTCCCTTCGGGGTATTCGCCATGGTGGCGGCAATCTTCTGGATTCATTTTTTCATTCTCGCACTCGGTTTTCCTTCCCAGGCCAGCGAAAGCCTGATGCACATGTTGCCGGCTTACGCCGTGCTGTGGATCGTGGTGCCGTTGACGTGCGTGATGCTCACCCGGCACGTGTTCGACACCCAGCAGGTCTTCTCCGCTGCGCTCGTGCTGATGGCGCTGTACGTTTTCCTTATTGCCCTGCGCTTCGGCCTGGGTTTGGGTACCTATCATGCTGGCCGGTGGAATCCAGGTGAGTCCCTGGAGGCCATTCGCGCTGGGCGCTATACCGCGACGGCGGTTTTCGTCTTTATCGTCACTCTGGCGATGCCAGAGGCCGTGCGCTGGCAGCGGATCCTGGCGATGCTAAGCCTGGGGCCGGCGTGCTTCATGATGATCAGTGCCAATGCCCGCGGACCGTGGTTGGCTTTGTGCTGCGCATTACTGCTCACCGCGCCGGGCATTATCAAGATGCTCGTGCACAGGATCAACCAAGATGTGCGCATCGGGGTGATGGCGTTGCTTTTCGGAGTCGCAATATTGATCGGCATCGGTTCGATGCTGGGTTCGGTCGAATCGAACTTCGCTCGTCTTTTCGATACAAGTCAAGATGGTGGCAGCGCCGCAGGGCGCAGCGCTCTCCTCTACGATTATCTCGCGCTGTTTCAATTTCAGCCCAGTGGTTGGTTGACGGGATTCGGTTACGGGCATGAATTGTTTTATCCCCACAATCTATTCGTCGAGATCATCAGCGTAGGTGGCCTGCCGATGCTCTGCCTCTTTCTTTTTCTGCTAGGCCTGGTCTTCTCTCGCGGCCTGGGATCAACCTGGGGTGGAGACGGTCTGAGCGTGGTTTTTTTCGGTTTACTCATCATTGGATTAGCGGGCGCACAATTCTCGGGGTCTTTGGCCAATGAATTGATGCCGTGGCTGACGGCACCACTGGTCTTGATGCGCGTTGAAGAACTCACGCTGATCCAGGTGGATGAGGATCCTACCACGGAGGGAGCGTCATGAGTAAGCGCTGTGCGGTGGTCTATCATTTCTTCCCGCATTACCGCCGCCCGGTGATGGAAGGGTTACTCGCGTCCGCAGCCCAGACCTGGGTGCTGTTTGGTGATACCAGTGGCGAGCAGGTCGAGGGCACGATCGCTGCCTGGATCCCGGCGGATCCGGATCGATTCGTGCGGACGCGCCTCCGCCGCCTGCCCGGAGGGCTGCTCTGGCAGTCCGGACTGATCGGATTAGCGCTGTCTCCGCGTTATTCTACCATCGTCTATCTTGCCGACCCCCATTTTCCCGCCACGTGGCTCTCGGCGATCCTGGCGCGACTGAGCGGTAAGCGGGTTTTATTCTGGACCCACGGTTGGCTCCGCCGCGAAGGTTTTGCCAAACGGTGTCTGCGCTCGACATTTCATCGTCTGGCGCATGGGTTGCTGCTCTATGGGCGCCGTGCACGGGTGCTGGGAATTGAAGCGGGTTTTGCCGCTGAACGCTTACATGTGATCTACAACAGTCTGGACGACGAGGCTCAGCTCCGCGCCTTGGGAACCATCGATGATGCGGAGCGCCGCCGGATCCGCGCCGAACTCTTCGCTGGCGACGTACAGACCCCCGTGGTGGTCTGTACAACCCGGCTGACCCAGGTGCGCAGGCTGGATCGTCTGCTCGATGCGGTGGCAGAATTGGCCCGTCGCGGTCGGCGGGTGAATGTGCTTTTGGTTGGCGACGGACCCGAACGCACTGCTCTGGAGAACCAAGCAACACGATTGGGATTGACCGTTCATTTTGCGGGGGCGTGTTATGACGAATCCCGGCTAGCCCGCTATATTTCCTGCGCCAATTGTACGGTCGCCCCCGGTAAGGTGGGTTTGACGGCCATGCACAGCATGGCCTTTGGGGTGCCGGTCCTCACCCATGCCGATGCAGATGATCAGATGCCAGAATGGGAGGCCATCGTACCGGGACTGACCGGGGATCTTTTCAGTCCCGGTGAAGTGGTTGCCATTGCTGATGCCATCGAGCGTTGGACCGTTGAGGCCTTTCCCTCTGCAGTGGTGCGCCAAGCCTGTCTCGCAGTCATCCACCGCTTCTACAATCCGACCAACCAGGTCCGCCTGATCGAGGCTGCCGTTGCGGGCAATGCCGCTGTCGCCACCCGGGGTGAACGCCTGCAAGAGGAAGAAGTGCACTGACCATCTGCAGAGCTTTGGCAGGCCTCGAGATTGGGAGCTCAGTGAATCCAGTGTCAGGTCCGTCCTTTCAGGCTCTCACTGCTTCCCGCTCCTGGCACCCATAATCCCAGTTACGGAGAAATGGTCTGGCGTGGACCCACAGTTCATGCAGGGGATTTTTTGGAAAATTAAACCAGGATGTGTTTTGAATGTTTCCCCAACGCAAATGTATGCCTACCCGATAGTCAAGGCTTGGACAGGCGAACCATGTATAAATTTTTCATGATGAGGAACCCTTCCTACAAGCACAAGCCCCAATTCAATTGCTCGCAAAGAGGAGGGTGATATTCCGTGCCCTAACGAGATCCTTTTCGTGACCACCCGTTTCATTCGATCATACCTTCATGGATTGGAACCACATGCGTACTGCTCTCTTTGTGGGTTTTATCCTGGGTTTCTGCCTCGCATCGCTGCATGCGGTCGATTCAGTGGTCACGGCCTACCAGCCGTTGCCCTTTTATGACAATCCGGGGGTGGTAGACGGAACCATTCAGACCTTCCCAATAGTCGACGGTGAGCCGAATCAGGCTCCCTATGGGTACGTGATCTATCTGCCGCCCGGTTATGATGCTGACCTTGCCACCACCTGGCCGGTGGTCTTCTGTCTGCAAGGTACCGGTGAGTTTGGCACAGGTAAGGATGCGAGCGATGTCTATTCGCGAATGACTACCTCCGGCCCGCTCAAACAGGTCATTCAGAACAGATGGGACTTCCCCGCTATCTGCATCAGCCCGCAGGCTTTCAGATTCGGCATGGCCGCTTCGGCGTACCCGCCGGGCGCCTCCGGCGGCTGGGGCAGCAGTATCTACCTCAAAGGAATGGTCGAATACGTCAAAGCGAATTATAAGGTCGATGCTTACCGCATCTACATGACCGGATTGTGCGCAGGCGGGCAGGGTACGCTGAATTACGCGACAAATTATCGTGAGGATCTGGCTGCGATCATTCCGATCCAGGTCATTTCTCGTCCGGGCGGCAATCCGGGCGATGGCGAGGCTGGGTTCACGGACGCGGAGCGGTCGGCGGTGGTGTCCACGATCCTGGATCTGCCGATCTGGTCCGTGCATTCCTGGGGTGATCGTCTCTATCGTAAGGAAAATCATCTCATGTGGGCGGATGATATCGTGCGTACGCTTACCGGTCAAAACGGTTCACTCATGGACACGTACCCCTATCTGTACGGCAATAACGCCCCGGGTTACGACCGCTTTGCCGCTGATATCGATCCGGCGACGGGTTGGCCTTCTTTCACCGGCGTCCAGATCGAAGGCAGCGGCGGCGCCGAGTCTATTACCTACTCCAATTGTACCGTTACCCCCGGTTCGAACGAAATTCTGAGTGCGGCGAACTTCCCATCCTGGGGAAGCTATTCGTGGACCGGCGATCAGTTCGGCCTGAATCCTGGCGCTCTGCTTGAAATCGGGAGCGGTTCCCAGCCCAAGGTCACCATTCCGATCTATTACGCGAACACCTCGAAAATCACCTTGACCGAGTCTTACAACGGCACGCTGTCCGGCAGCAATATCACCGTCAGAGTAATAACGCCCAAAGGCTATCCGGTCACATCGCACTATGGTGCCGCCGGCTGGACCTGGGAACGCGGAGTCGAAGCCCCGGTCGAACGTCCTGCTGTTGAACGCATCTTTACCATGTACCCGGCGAATAGTCACTCGTGGGGCTGGCGCTGGATCTGGAATAACGCGTCGGCATGGAACTGGTTGTTCCGCCAGGCCCAACCGGGCGCGCCGACGGTTAATGCACCGCCGACGATCACGATTTCCGTGCCGGCTCAGATCAATGAAGGCCAGTCCCTGCTCGCCACGGCGAGTACTGCCGACAGTGATTCCGATCCGCTGACGGTCACCTGGGATCTGGATGGCGATGCCGCTTATGATGATGGTTCAGGAAACAATCTCACCATTTCCTGGTCGACCCTGGTCGCGCATGGCCATGCCAATGACCCGTTCGTGCTGCGCGCAAAGGTCGATGACGGCCGTAGCGGCACTGCCCTCGCGCAGGCTACGGTAACGGTGCTGAACCTGCCTCCGACGGTCACCGTCAATGGGCCGTTGGTGGTCAGTGAAGGCCTGCCGGTCACCCTGACCGCGGTCGTCGCTGATCCTGGTGGCGACATCGTCGCCGTGGCCTGGGACCTCGACAGCGACGGCCAAGCCGATGATGCCGTCGGTGCCATGATCACCTTGAGCTGGCCGCAGGTGATGGGCTTAGGTCTGGCGACTGGTGCCCACCCGATTACCGCGGTTGCCACCGATGCCGATGGCGCGTCCGCCAGCGCCTCAACAACCCTCACGATCATCAATCTCGGCCCGGGTGATGCCGGGGGCGGTCCAGATGCCACCGCCGGCGGCTCAGGCGGTTCCGGCGGCGGCTGCGGACTGGGCAGCGGCATCACCGCCTTGGCTCTGGCGCTCGGTGGCTTTCTGGGCTTGCGGCCGCAGCGGCGGGGGCGGCGTTACCTGAGGTAAGGGGAGGAGTGGCGGCTGATCCGACTGCGGATCAGCCTGTAATCACCGCTTATTCTGGGCTTGAGCTAGCGTTTTGGGCACTGGTATGAGCAATGCTTTGAGCAGGCTCGCTTTTGCGCTTGGCTTAGGGAATGACCTGGGCAGCTAGCGGCATGGAGACGGTCCCTGCCTTCAGGCTGGCCAGGGTTCAAGATAAACCGGTTTCAACGAAAGGGGAACTATGCCCAGGCAACTTCTCTAAGCTCTCAGTTGATCCACCTCGTGTATTAATCTCAAACTCTTCATATTGACGGGGGTTTTTTCATAGTGCAAGCCCAAATTCACTTGCGTGTCACGCCGAGCGTGATATCCTGTGTCCCAACGAGATCCCCCTCGTTGTCCCGTTTCGTTAGATCATCCTTCCAAGGCTCGGAACCACATGCGTATTGCTCTCTTTGTGGGTGTTATCCTCGGATTTTGCCTCGCGCCGATCCAAGCTGTCGACTCGGTGATCACGGCCTATCAGCCGTTGCCCTTCTTTGACAATCCGGGGGTGATCGATGGGACTATTCAGACCATACCAATAGTCGATGGCCAGCCGAATCAGGCCCCGTATGGTTATGTGGTCTACCTGCCGCCCGGTTATGGCGCGGACACCACGACCACCTGGCCGGTCGTCTTCTGCCTGCAAGGCACCGGTGAGTTCGGCACGGGCAAGAATGCGAGCCACATCTATTCGCGGATGACCACCTCGGGGCCGCTCAGGCAGATCCTTGGTAGCAAATGGGATTTCCCCGCTATTTGCATCACCCCGCAGGCATTTAGTTTTGGCATGTCGGCTTCTTCGTACCCGCCCGGCGCTTCCGGCGGCTGGGGCAGCAGCAATTACCTCAAGGGAATGGTCGAATTCGTCAAAACGAATTATAAGGCCGATGCCTACCGCATCTACATGACCGGGTTGTGCGAAGGAGGGCAGGGCACGATTAATTATGCGACGAATTATCGTGCGGATCTGGCCGCGATCATTCCGATCCAGGTGATCTCGCGTCCGGGCGGCAATCCGGGCAATGGCCAGCCTGGTCCCACGGACGCTCAGCGGTCGGCAGTGGTCTCCACAATCCTCGATCTCCCGATCTGGTTCGTGCATACCTGGGGCGATCGTGGGTATAAAAAGGAAAACCATCTTATGTGGGCGGACGATGTGGTGCGTACGCTTACCGGCCAATCCGGTTCGATCATGAATACCTATCCCTACCTGTATGGTCAGAATGCCCCAGGCTACGACCGCTTTGCCGCCGTTATCCTCCCGGCTACCGGGTGGCCCTCTTTCACCGGCGGCCTCACCGAAGGCAGCGGCGGCGCTGAGTCCATCACCTACTCGAATTGCACGGTTACCCCTGGCTCGAATGAAATCCTGCGGACGGGAAAATTCCCGTCCTGGGGCAGCGTTTCCTGGACCGGCGATCAGGTCGGCCTGAATCCCGGCGCTCTGCTCGAAATCGGCAGCGGTTCCCAGCCCAAGGTCACCATTCCGATCTATTACTCGAATACCTCGAAAATCATCCTGACCCAGCCCTACAACGGTACCCTGTCCGGTAGCAATATTACGGTCAAAGTGATAACCCCGAACGGCTATCCGGTCACGTCGCACTACGGTGCCGCTGGCTGGACCTGGGTACGCGGCTTCGAAGCCCCGCTTGAGCGGCCTGCCGTGGAACGGATTTTCACTTTATACCCGGTCAACAGCCACGCGTGGGGCTGGCGCTGGGTCTGGAATAACCCATCTGCGTGGAACTGGTTGTTCCGCCAAGCCAAACCGGGTGCGCCGACCGTCAATACGCCGCCGACGATCACGATTGCCGTGCCGGCCACGATCAGTGAGGGCCAGTCCTTGGCGGTCACGGCGAATGCTGCCGACAGCAATTTCGATCCGCTCACCGTGACGTGGGATCTGGATGGCGATGCCGCCTTTGACGATGGCACTGGTACCGATCTGACGTTTGGTTGGTCGACTCTGGTTGCCAATGGAAATGCCCAGGGTTCATTTGTGATTGCAGCCAAGGTTGACGACGGTCGGGGGGGCACCGCCCTTGCCCAAGCCACCGTCACCGTCCTGAATCTCGCGCCTATCGTGCAGATCAGCGGACCGCTGGTTTCGAATGAAGGCCAAGGGGTCACCCTGACTGCAGTGGTTGCCGATCCCGGTGGTGACATCGTCACCGTGGCCTGGGATCTCGACAGTGACGGCCAACCTGACGATGCCGCCGGCACCAGCGTCGGACTGACCTGGGCTCAGGTCGTGACGTACGGTTTGGCCGTGGGCACGCATCCACTCGCCGTGGTCGCGACCGATGCTGACGGCGCGGTAGCTAGCGCCTCGACGACTCTGACCATCGTCAATCTGGCCCCGGTGGTGACTGCCGGCGGTCCCTACGCCGTGGTCGAAGGCTCGAATGTGCTGCTTGCGGGTACGGCCAGTGATCCGGGAGGCGACACGATGAGCCTGGGCTGGGATCTGAACGCGGATGGAGTCTTCACGGACGCACTGGGCGCGACGCCGACGGTATCGTGGTCGGCCTTGGCCTCCTTGGGCTTGGGCAGCCATGCGCTCAGCTTGGTTGCGGTCGATGCTGAAGGTGCCTCGACAATCGCGACCACCACGGTGACCATCACCTCGATTCCTCCCACCGCTGCTGCCGGGGGTCCCTATGCTATTCTTGAAGGCCAGACCTTGAACCTGATTGGCAGCGGAAATTCGGTAGGCGGCCGCGCTCTGACCTACGCCTGGGATCTGGATGCTGACGGACAATTCGATGATGTCGTTGGCTCATCACCTAGCGTGCAGTGGGCCAGCCTGAACGTTCTCGGCCTGGGCGTTGGTGCCCATACGGTCAGCCTGCGTGTGACCGACGATCTCTCGGCTATTGCCGATGCATCAGCGCAGGTAGTTATCGGCGATGTGGCGACGATTCTTTCTGCTGGTGGGCCATATGCGATCAACGAAGGCTCAGCTTTGCTCCTCGCTGCGCTCGCGACCGATCCTGGCATTGAGACCTTCGTCTACGCCTGGGATCTGAATGCTGATGGCATCTTCACCGATGCAACTGGCGCGAACCCTGCAGTGTCATGGCAAACCTTGGCGAGCCTGGGTCTGACCAATGGTACCTATCCGCTGGCCGTCAGCGTGGGCTCCGCCTCGTCCTCGGCGCAATTCACCGTGGCGAACCTGCCGCCGGTAGCCTCGATCGGCGGGCCATATGCCGCTGCGACCGATACGATCATTTCACTCGCCGCGACCGCCACCGATCCGGGCAATGATGCCCTGACTTTTGCGTGGGACTTGAATAACGACGGCATCTTCAGCGATGCCACCGGGGCGGCCCCCACCCTGTCATCGGCACAGCTGGCCGCTCTGGGTGCCGGTGAACACGCTATCAGCGTGCGCGTCACCGACACCGAGGGGGCCTCGGCCACTGCCGTGGGTGTTCTTGCCCTGAGCAGCCCTAACGGCACCCCCGCTGGTTACTTCGATAATCCCGGCGTTGTGGATGGAACGATCACGACCGTGCCGGTCGTGATTGGTGGTGCCGATGCCGCTCCGTATGGTTTCGTGATCTATCTGCCGCCGGGCTACGATCCGATTGCCCATCCGAATGTGACCTGGCCGTTGGTCGTTTCTCTGCATGGCCGCAATAATTGGGGCACGGGGGCCAGTGCGGCCGATCTCCTCGCCAAGACCACCAATGAAGGCCCGCTGGCCCAGGTGAATTCGGCCCAATGGGACCTCCCCGCGATCATCGTCGCTCCGCAGGCCTTTCGCGCTGGAATGAATGCGGCGTTTTATCCCGCTGGAGCTGGCTTCGGTTGGAACAGCGCCTACCTGCAGACCTTTGTCCATTGGGTTGGCGCTCGCTACACGGTGGATCCATTGCGCATTTCCGTGACTGGTAACCTGGAAGGTGGCGATGCGGCGTTTGCCTTTGCTCGGCAATTCCCGGGTGATGTCGCCGCGATCGTTCCGATCCAGACTATCTTCGGTCCCAGTGGCAACTCGGGCACCCCCAGCGAAGCGGCCCGTTCCGCTATCGTGGCACCGCTGGTGACCATTCCGATGTGGGGGGTTCACGCCTGGGGTGACCGCTTCTTCCGCAAGGAAAGCCATCTGATGTGGTTCGATGATGTGGCGCGGGTGGCTTCCACCACTCCGTCCACGATGATCGGATCCTATCCTTTCCTCTATGGTCGTGCCTCGGCTGGCTACCGGCAGTTTGCCGCCGTGGTTGATCCGGGTACCGGCATGCCGTCATTCACCGCGGCGCCCAGTGAGGGGAGCGCTGGGGCCGAGTCCCTGCCCTATACGGTCACCTTGACGAATGGCAGTCAGACCGTCACCGGCTCTTTCCCGTCTTGGGCCGGCAATTCCTGGACTGGCAACATTTCGGGCACCCAACCGGGGGCTATGCTGCGGGTTGGCGGTACGCTCTTGCCGATCTATTTCGCAAATGCCTCCACGATCACCCTGGCTTCGCCCTACACGGGTGCCTCGGGCAGCCAAGCGGTGCAAGTGGTGACGCCGGACGGCTATCCGGTGACGGGATCATTCGGCAGCATGGGCTGGACTTGGAATGCCGGGGTTGCTCAGCCAGCCGACCGCCCGGCGGTGGAGCGCGTCTTCACCCTCTATCCGTCGAATGGTCGTTCATTGGCACCCACCTGGGCCTATCGCAACATCGAATTGTGGAACTGGCTGCTCCGCCAGCGGAAGGCACCGGTCAACGGCGAAGGCTGACGGTAGCGACCGAATGTCCGCGGGTTCTGGGTCTCGGGTGGTGTTGGAATGCCCGGAATCGGCAGTGATACCGGCGACCCTTTCTCAATCCCCGGTTTCCCAGCCGGCGGTGCAGCGCTCCCGACTGGTCGATGTCGATGCCGTGCGTGGGGTCTGTCTGATCGCGATTTTTGTCTATCACTGCCTGATAGCCCATAATCGCCTGTATCAGCTGACGCATCCGTTTTTGTTCGATGCGGCTTTGGTCTTCATATCCGTATCCGGCTTTATGGCCGCGTATGTATACGGGTCCCGAGCGAGCCAGCCCCGTCGCATGTTGGGGAGTCTCTATCGACGGGTTCTGACCATTGCATTGGTGCATGTGGGACTGCTCCTGGCACTGGCGCTCACGCTGTTTTTAGATGACTGGGTGTCCTCCGGTGATACGGCGATCCGCACGTTTTTTAGAGCGCCACGAACCAGTACCGGAGAATGGCTTTGGGCTGTTGTGACCCTGACTCATCAACCACTGTTGTTCGATATCCTGCCAATCTATATTATCTGCATGGGGCTCGCGCCCTTGGTATTATTGGGAACGACGCTGACTCGGCTCCTGGTTCTGGCCGGGTCATGGACCGTTTGGCTGCTGACGTGGTGGAATGGCTGGCTCCAGACCGATTCATTGAGTGGTGAGCATCTGCATTTTTCTCTCGGCGCGTGGCAGATGGTTTTTTTCACCGGTTGTGTCGTGGCCTTGGAACGGAACCGTATTGCCCGTCTACCGGGCAAGGGCTGGTTTGAAGCGGGGTCCTGGCTGCTGGTCGGGGTGGGTTTGTTGTATGTCTGTGTGCCGTATGCGCTCAGCACGGCGCAGGATAAAGTTTGGGAAGGGATGCTCGCACGCGTCGGGGTCACCGTCGATCTCCCCGAAAAAATCGAAAAGACGACGCTGCATCCGCTCCTTGTCGTTTCGTTTCTTGCCGCGGCATTTTTATGGTGGAGATACCATTTTATAGTGCTCCGTCTTGCCCAGACCTCGCTCGGCCGCCAGTTGGCGGTGATGGGAGCGCATTCGCTCCAGGTCTTCGCGGCAGGGACTGTGCTCTGCCTAGTGACGGCGTGGTTGTATTTCCGCAAACACATCGGCGCAGGTAATCCTGAGCAAGGCTTTACCACGTCAGGCATGCTGATCGGGCAGATCATCGTGGTTCTTGGCATTGTTATGCAGTGGGGTTTTGCACACCTGCTTGCGCGCCGTCGTTTGCACCGTATCAGGGCTCAGTGAGGTGATCATGCGCGGACACATTCTCTTGTTAATTGCGGGCGGCCTGGCGTGCGGCTTCGTGAGCGGGGTGCAGGCGGAAGACCTGATCATCCAAGCCCAAGTTGCCGAAATGCCGGTGCGGATCCGTGGCTTAGGGGTGCTTGCTCTCTACCCGGAACCTGGCCCGGGAACGCTGCAATTCCGCCGTGATCGAGGCGACGACAAGGGCAGCATAGCGGTTGTGCGGGTGCTCGACCCCACTGGTCATTGCTCGGCCGTCGAAGTTTTAGGCCCCGACCAACGCGACCTCACGGTGGTGGTTCCACCGGGACCTGCCGGCGTTTGGCGCTTCGCCTATAGCGGCGGTGCCGATCAGACCACAACGACATTTACCGTCCCCGCGACGCCGTATTGGGGCATCCGCGGCGAACCTGGCCTGGCGGCGATCTCGCCGGCGGCGGAATGGCTCTGGCTCCCATCCGGGGGCGGGCGCTTGATCGTCAGGCGGATGTCCGGCGCCCGGGTGGACGTGCGCGATGACCAGGGGGTCGTCCAACGCGAAACCGCAGCGAAGCAGCCCGATACCGGTTGGTTTCAGATCCCCCCGGCCGGTGGGCTGTGGCAGCTGACCAGCACCGGTGCCTTCGCCCTGGACGGCATGCCAATTCTGCTGTGTCCGACGGCAGAGGCCGCCGCCGCATTGCAAGCAGGGGCGATCAAGCTCGGCGACACCTGGTTTCATGGCCCGCTGCAAGCGCGGGCGCAGACCTGGATGAACGCCGCCGTGGCTGAGGATCTGGCAATTCGTAAGCCAGCCATGCCCGATCCGGCAGCGACGTCTGCTCCTCTTCCGATGGCGCAATTATTCGGAAAATATGCGCCCCTGCCTGGACTGTCTGCGGCGATGGCCAACCAAGTTGTGGATCCCGATTCGCCAGATTTCGGGCTCTTGGTTCCTACCGAAAAACGCTCAGCCCGAGGCGATTGGCGCCAGGGGACCCGTTCTGGGGTAACCAGCGCCTTTGATGTCGCAGGGCTCGCAGCGGTGCTCAGTGCCAATCTCCGCGGAAATCCATATTTCCAGGACCCCATCCTGGTGCGGCGAGCCGGACTACTCGCCTGCGCACAATTACGCATGCTGGACGGCAGTGATTTAATTCGCGAGCAGACGCTGGCCGAGGAGCAAGCCCCAGTCGTGCACGCGTTTTTTGTCTACTCGGCGCTGTCCCACGCGTTTGAATTGATTCAGGACCAGTGTGATCCGTCTTTACGTGCGATATGGCGTGATGGGTTGCTGGCCATCGCCGACCGCCTCGCTGACCATCGCGTCTATCAGACTAACCAATGGTGGCACGTGCTGGGGGGACACCATGCGGTGTCCGTGGCCACCGGCGAAGTCCGGGTGGATGGCTATTTCCGCAGCGGCATGGCAGAGAATTTGCGTGGGGAAGGTGGAATCAAACGGCTCGGTCAATTACCCAACGGCTTCTTTAACGAGAATGGCGGGATGGACGGGAATTATGACCATCTCTCCACCACTTGTGTCGCGGCCTGTTGGCGTCGGGCCCAGGGTGCGGGCCAACGCGATATTGCCGCAGCCCTGCTTGGCTCTTTGCAGCGCAATGCCGAAGCCGCCTCGTTGTTCTGGTTACCGCAGCCAGACGGCACGGTGGTATCACCGACCCTGTTGAATTGTCGTACCGATCATCCGCTCGGAGCGCCGGGCTGGCCCGGACTGATCCTGGTTCGGGATGTCCTACCCTTGGCCGCCACGCGGTGGCTGCTCACACGCAGGCCCGAAAAGGGCTTGGATCCTGGCTCGGTATTTCCCCACCTGATCAACGATGAGGCGTGGGCGCGGAAAGCCATGCAGGCGGCATTAAAGTTGACGACGACCTCAGCGAGCGTGGAAGCTCCATGGACCTCGGAAGCCATCGCGTGTGCCCAGCAGAAGCCGATCGCATCGGCGCCCCTGCCCTGTCGCAGCGAACGTTTCACCAGAGAACTGCCGGGGCTGTCTGCTGCCCGGCTTGGCCCCTTTTATGTTCTTCAGGTTCAAACGGGCGGCGTGCTTGCCGCCATCTGGAGCGAAAGTTTGGGCGCGATTGTCCTCGCTCCGCGGCCAGCACGTGGTGTTGTTGATAAACAAGAGGCGACCTGGAGCGTCGAGCTGAATGCGCAGACTTTGGTCGTCACCCGGAAAGGGCCCGGCGAGCTGACCCTGCCGTTGTGCTGGCAGGACGCAGATACCGGATGGAAGAGCGCTGATGGTAGCGGTATCTACAACGTGAGATCAGCCAAAGTTCGTCTTAGCTGGGACGGCGGCACAGCTGCCGTCCTGGATCAGCCTCTGGTGGCTGATGGCCAGACCACCCGGTTACTCCATATTCCCGCTCAGAATGACCAGGGCGATGCAGGCACATCAATCCGATTTGAACTTATCAGGACCAATCCATGAATCCCGCGTTGTTACTTTCTCTGGTTTTGGCAAGTGAACAGCCGGAGGAATCGGTCCTGGTTGACCGGGTCCCGCTGACTCCGCAGGCGAATCTCGCCTTTGCGGATGGATCCGTGCGCTTTCATCCGTATGTCGGGCTTGGGGTCGGAGCGGGCGATGATCCTCGTGGCAGTGATACCGGCTCCACCGCCTGGGCTATTGGGATTGTCGGCACCACTGCCCGCTGGTTCGTCACGTCAGCTGACCGGATCGAGACCGACGCAGCGCTGCGCTATCGCAGATACGATGACTCTGCCTCAAATCATGATTGGACTGGTCACCTGCGCCTGAATGGCCGTCACCAGGGCGAATCGGGCTGGGTCGAGGGGGATGGCGGCTTGTCGCGGGAAGAAGGTGCGGTGGCGGTCCTCGGCGGCAGCTCGCGAGTCGACAGCGTATTCGGTCGCCTCGGTGGGGCCTATTTGTTCGCCAGTGGAGGCACGGTTCTGCGTGCGGGCGCGAGCCACGAGGAATATGATGGCGCAGGTGAAGACCGTGACCGCTGGAAGGGCAATACCGAGGTGTACGGTTTCATCAACCGCGGTCGCGGCCGATACGGGCTGCGCTTACGAGGCGAAACGACTCTATATCGAGAGTCAGCTCGCTATACCAGTTCGGCCGGCGTGGCGCTGCTGGCGGGCACGGTACAGCAATTCAGCGAGAAGACCCAATTCGCCGTGGATGTCGGGGCGATTCTGCGCGAATATAAAACCGGCGAGAGTGATAATGACGTTATTGCCCCGTTGGCGTCGATGATCGCGACCTGGGAATTCGCCGAGCGCAGCACGGTGGGCCTGACTTTCACCGTCGCTCTTGACGATAATAGTGCCGGTAATGCCGAAACGCTGGTGAAGATCGGGCCGATCACCCGGATCCGCTTGTCCCCGGATTGGCAGTTTGCCGCCCAGGCAACCTATGGCCGCGGCTTCGATACCGGTCGCCCCACCGGGGATGCGGTCGAGCTGCGCACGCTGCTGGAGGCGACTGCTGCGATCGAATACCACTTCCTCCGCGATGGTGCTGCCATTCGCTTAGAAGTTTCTGGTGAGGACAATACGGCTAAATTTGCTGGCGATAGCGACGGGCTGCGTGGCCAGCTCATGTTCCTGACCGTGTGGTGATTGTCTCCAGACCTTTTATCGAGTAGAAACTATCATGCGCTACCTTGTCTTGCTCTGGCTGGTCTTGCTTTCGTGCTCGGCTTTGCTTATGGGCGCGGAAACGGGCCAGGAATTGCGGGCTGGAGATCTGGTCCAGGTTCGCGTCCATGACAACGCCGATCTCGATATGGATGTGCGGGTTCCCGTTGAAGGCGCCGTCGCGTACCATTTCATAGGCGATGTGATTTTCACGGGTCGCTCTCCAGAGGCAGTCGCCCGGGATATTCGCGTACGCCTTGAAGATGGCTATCTTCTCCGTGCTGATGTCGCCATCAACGTAGCAGAACGGGCGCAGCGTTCGGTCTATGTCTTGGGTGCGGTGCGGGTGCCGGGATCGGTGCGCATCACCGGCGATCCTCTTTCTGCCTTGCAGGCCATCGCTGCCAGTGGCGGTTTTATTGAAACCGCTGACCGGGCTGGGACCCGGGTGATGCGTGATAATCCGGATGAGCCGGGAGCAAAAACCTCCATCCAGGTCCCGTCTGGTGACGATCCGGCGTCCTTGGCCAGTGATCCGCGGCTGCTCCCGGGGGACACGATTGTCGTCCCGCGGCGTGATCGCATCTATGTCCTCGGCCAGGTCCTGCGCCCAGGCGCCCTCGACGTGCCGACCCAAGGGAAATTGACCGCCAGCCAAGCCATCGCCCAGGCTGGCGGTTTCGACCGCTTCGCCCGCCAGAGCAATGTGCTGCTCTTACGCACTGGCGAACCACCACAGACCGTCAATCTGAAGAAGATATTGGCGGGCGAATCGGTCGATATTGATCTGCAGCCAGGTGACAGCTTGGTCGTGCCTGAAAGCCGTTTCTGATTGGCGGCTGGATCTCCTCAGGCCAGGCAGCACTGTCGTTAGGGCGTTACGCAGACCCGTGCCGGTGCAGTTGGACGGCCAAACGCACATGGACCCGGTCCCGCCCCTGGCCACAAGCCGCCATGGAAGTCGTGCTGACGATTATCGCCAGTGACGGCAGCGAAACGTTGCGCCGGGTCAGCTTGATGAGTTTGGTGCGCGGTTAGGGTCGGTGCCCGAATGAGCTACATGCCCTCTTAATGCGCGAGGATTTCCACGGCGAGGGCTGCGTCGGTGCCCTGAAGATGTCCGGTGACCCACAGCCTCCGGTAGTCTACGTGGGCGCTGCGGATGGGGCGATTGCGGGCGACGGACACGATTGTTAAATACAGTATCTGAATGGACCCATATCAGCGAAGTTGTCTTAGTTCTGTGCTGGTCTTAAGTTGTGGTGAACGAGCGCATATCAGCGCTCCGTGTGGCAACAGAATAGAGAGAAAAAACATGGATTACCTCACATTGGGCATCGGGCTGGCCATCGGCACTGTCGTGGGGCATTTACTATCGCGCCTTTTTTGGCGCGCTGCGAAAACCAACGTTGCCAACGGACTTGCCGGCGGAGAAACGCAGGTCGCCTCGCTGGCAGATGCACTGGCACAAACGAAAGCGCAGGTACAGTCGCTAGACACGCAACGTGAGGGGCTGCGTGTTGAGCGTGACCAGGGTCGCATCGATCGGGCGGAGCTTCAGGAGCGGTGCCGAGGTCTGGTCGAACGCCAGGCTGATCTGACAAATTCAGGTAAAGAACGTGAACAGATTTTGTCGGTGACCATTGCAGAACGCGACCGTCTGCGTGAGCATGCCTCGGGAATGCAGGCAGAATTGGCGGGACTTAAACATCAGTGGGAAGCACAGGGCAGTGAACTCGAAAGCGTTACTGTAAAACTGACCAGCGTAATCACGGAGCGTGATAGCTCCAAGGAACGCAGTGCCGCCCTCGCAAGTAGCCTTGAGGCAATACAACGCGAGCATGGAGAGTTGCGCGAAACGTACACTGGCACCAGGGCGGCGCTTCATGACGTCGAAGGCCGACGCGGTGTACTGGACTCAAAAGCGGCGGCTTTGACGCAAGAACTGGAAAGTCTTAAGGTCTCATTTGTAGAACTGAGTCGTGAAGTTGAAACTGTTACCACAAAACTAACTAGCGTAACCACGGAGCGCGATGCCGCCAAAGAACGCAGCGCTGCCCTCGGGAGTGGCCTTGAGGCGGTGCAGCGCGAGCATACAGAGTTGCGGGAAACGTATGCCGCAACCAAGACGGCGTTGCACAACGTCGAAAATAGGCGCGGCGAGTTGGAGTCAAAAGTGGCGGCTTTGACGCAAGAACTGGAATGTCTTAAGGTCTCATTTGTAGAACTGAGTCGTGAAGTTGAAACTGTTAGCAAAAAACTTACTAGCGTAACCACGGAGCGCGATGCCGCCAAAGAACGCAGCGCTGCCCTCGGGAGTGGCCTTGAGGCGGTGCAGCGCGAGCATATAGAGTTGCGGGATACGTATGCCGCAACCAAGACGGCGTTGCACAACGTCGAAAATAGGCGCGGTGAGTTGGAGTCAAAAGCGGCGGCTATGGTGCAAGAATTGGAAAGCATGAAGGTCTCATTTGACGAGCGCATGGCCGAGATAAAAGGCGCGCGAGAACAGTTGGTGACCACCTTTAAGTCAACAGCCGCACAGGTTCTTCAGGAAACGAAGGAACAACATGCCAAAGAACATCGTGAGCGTCTGGATACAACGTTGAAGCCGTTTCAGGATCAATTGAAGGGATTCCAAGAGCTGGTAAGTAAGACCTATTCGGAAGAAGGTCGCGAGCGTGTCGCATTAAAGAAGGAAATAGAAATGCTGGCAGATCGCCATCAAACATTGGCAAAAGAGGCGGAGCGGCTCACCAATGCCCTATCGGGCAGCAGTAAAGTGCGTGGTGATTGGGGTGAGATAACCCTCAAGCGTATATTGGAAAAAAGTGGTCTGCGCGAAGGTAATGAGTTTCGCATCCAAGAATCGAAAACTTTGGAGGATGGAACGCGATTGCGCCCGGATGTGGTGATATCTCTCCCTGAAGACGGGGCATTGGTCATCGACTCGAAATTGCAATTGATAGCGTGGGCTAAAGTTAGCGATGCAGCTACGATGGAAGATGCGACTATCGCTAAAATTGAATTGGTGGCCGCTATCCGCAGCCATATGCGCGATCTTAATAAAAAGTCCTATTCCGACCTCTATCATACGTCAGTCGATATGGTCATCATGTATGTGCCCATTGACGCCGCTGTTCTGGCGGCTTTGGCAGAATCGCCGGATCTATATGACGAGGCATTTGCTCGTGGCGTTGTGCTCACGGGCCCAACCATGCTAATGGCGTTGTTAGGGAGCTTGGCGCATCAGTGGCGGGGGAAACATCAAGAGCAAAATGTGCTAAAAATTGCAAAGATGGCCGAATCCCTGGGAAAGAAACTTGAGGCATTCATGCATACCTATACCTCGGTCGGAATGCGTTTACGTCAAGGTGTGCAGGATTTCAATAAAGGCCTTGGTCAATTAGCGACGGGATCGGGTAATGCATTGAAGCTGGCCAGCAATCTCGGTGAGATGGGCATCAAATCAGCGAAGAGAATCGGCATGAATTGGGAAGCCATTACGCTAGACGTTGACATCGATCCTGCGCTTGGCATTGGCTTCGAAGGCGAAGCTGAAGGCGCGGAGGAAGGGTTGGAATAATGACCAATTCCAAATGCTTTATTCTTGAGACGAGGCGTATTTAGGGCTTGCCGATTAATTAGAAACGTCTGGTAAAACCAGTAAAATCGCAACAAATCGCCATGTAGAAATGCTTGGAATTGCCAGATTCTCCTGCAAAATGCGTGCATGCCGGGTGAACAAAC